>TARA_B110000908_G_scaffold88040_1_pt1 | contig 65244 bp, 60 predicted proteins | sample TARA_B110000908 | Tara Oceans TARA_B110000908 (sample SAMEA4398067) | marine metagenome | biome: Polar Biome; feature: [DCM] deep chlorophyll maximum layer (ENVO:01000326); material: water (ENVO:00002006), including particulate matter (ENVO:01000060) such as... | depth 36 m
CGCTAGCGTTCATCCTGAGCCAGGATCAAACTCTTCGTTGTATAAAAGTTTGTAATAATATTTCCTGGTTCATCTATAATTAAGCTAAAAAAATTGACGTTGTTTTTGTTGTTTAAATTTCGTCTATCCCATTAAATCAAAGAACTTTTATTTTTGTATTTCCGTTTAACATTCAAACGGGCGGCAAATATATAAAACTTTTTATTACCGCAAAACTTTTTGTTAAAAAAGTAATTTTATTTTCAATTTTGATCTCTCGAAGAGGTCTTACACTTCTTTCATTTAAAAAGCGGCTGCAAATATACCTTCTTATTTATACTTTACAAATTAATTCTTCTTTTTTTATTATTTATTCAAAGAAGGCTCTGCCATCTAGTAAAAGTATCTTATTACCTTATCTTTTTTGGGCTAGAAAGCATGTTTTTACTGATTTATTGAGAAACAGAAAGCGAGTATTACGTCTAATTACGGGTACTAATGACATTTGTCAATATTGACTATAACAGCAAAAAAGTTAGAAAACCCTACTATTTACTGCTAATCGAACTAATAATAAATAAAATTAGGTTCTATTTTTAATTGGAAAAGGCATCATTACGGCATAAAACAGCCGTCGATGGTATTATAACAAAATGTAGAAACGGTTTAAAACATCGTATTTCTACTGATTTAAGCATCTTACAATTGAATAGTCCGCCAATATAAAACCACTATTACGTCGGAAAATTGCTAACTATTATACTAAAGAGCTTAGCTATGAAAGTAAATAGAGTGTAATACGAAGCTATTTTTAGCTTCTATATAGAATCGAATTGTAGAATTTATCCTATACATATATATAGTATAAAGAATAAAACAAGAACTGGATAATGATACATACTATATATAAGTAGCATAAAGAAACCGATATTAAGAAAAAAATGGGCAGTTAAAATACCCAATTAGTAGAGCATATATATAGTAAGGACAATAGTAGAAGAAGTCGATAATGACACATAGTATGTAGTATAAAGAGGTTGTTATTATCAATGATGTCGACACTTTATAATTGAATTTTTAAAAGAACAGCCCACACATATAAGGAGTTCGTGAGTAGGTATTAGGTTTAAAAAATAGAATAAGGTGGTGAAATGAATGGAATACCTAGCTTATGGAGTCGGAAATTGGAAATGAACTATAGAAATAAGGCAGTATAGCCCGTAAAGTAATTATGGAGTAGAAAATGACACTGACAAGACCTTACCGTTATATAAGTCTTTATCCAAAACAGCAAACCTATATATATAGTGTGCCATTTGCTCTGGAGAGATCTGAGCCTGAAAACCAGGGAATGCTTCTTCCAGCATTTTAGTTTGAACTGCTCCTAATGCAAGAGCATTGAATCTTAAATTGGTTTGGGAGAATTCTTGAGCTAAACACTCGGTAAGAATAGCTAAAGCTCCTTTGCTACTACTATATGCGCTAAGTCCTGGGAACTTTACACTTCCTTGAACTCCTCCAACACTACTTATATTAACAGTATGGGCATCGGAAGACATATAAGGGAATAAATCTCTTATTAAGCGGAAAGGAGAAAAGACATTTAGCTGGTAAACATTATTAAGTTCTTGATTGCTTATCTCTCTAAAAGGTTTGTTTATAAGAGAACCAGCATTATTGATAATAATATCAATTCCTGACCAACTCTCCATTTTTTGTAAAATTGGACTATAGTCCTGTTCCAGCAAATCAAATTGAAATGGAATAACGTTAGGAAGGTTTAGATTTGATAATTCAGAAACATTTCTAGCTAATGCTAAAACAGTATCTCCTTTCTCACTAAACAATTTAGTTAGTTCGAAACCTATTCCTCTACTCGCACCAGTTATAACTACATTCATTTCAACAATTTTATACCATCAAGAATTAATACTTTATAATCGGATTTTTCAGAAAGCTCAATTAGATAGCTTTTTATCTCATCAAACAGGCCATCGTTCTTACATATTTCTAGAATATCTAGAGCACATAGCCAATCCCCATTGTGATTTTGTATTATCTCTTGAAAAAGATCAACAAGAGCCTCTTGCTCTAACTCACCGTTTCTCACTAAAGATACCTTATCATAAAGCTTATGAAGTTCAATTCTAGAAGCAGAGTAGTCAATTTTATGGGTAGTTTCTTGAAATTGGAAAACATTATCTCTATCAAAAGAATCGATATCGGCAGCTCCAGAGTAAACAGATACTATCGATTCGCCAATAGTCATATCATAAACACCCCACTCTGGAGCGAATAAAACCTGGTCTTGAAAAGTAACCGTACAGTCATTAAATGTCATGAGCATGTTTACTCCTTTTCTATTCTTCCAAATATTACTTAATAGACCATTAACTACAACTCCACTCTCAAATTCCAGCAAAACCATTTTTCCAGAAACAATTCCCAAATCTTTGAGCTGATCCATACTCAAAGATTCTATAGCAGTATCATGATTTTTCAGTTTACCAATCGGAGAACCGAATCCATCCATATGATAGTGCTTACTATGACCTACTAATTCTTGATCTTGCCAAGCTAGTGCGCTAGCAGAAGAAGTCGAGAGGTAAATAGCTTTGTCCTCTTTTTCAATAATTTTGGAAAAGACTCCAGAAACCTGAATTCCTGAACTATATTCTGCAGTACAGGTGTTTTTTGACTCTATTGCTTTTTTCAAACCAAAAGCACCACCCTTTCTTAAAGACATAGAATAAGCAAACTCTTCTAAAATTTGAGTTAAATGTCTGTAATTGGGGGTAACGTATAATTGCGGTTGTGGTTCGGTGATATCGAAAGAACGATGAATAGCATCTATAGAGTATGGGATTTTCTTTACTTCATTCTTCATACAACTTTCGCTTTCTCCTATAGAAGATAAAAGCCCTGCTCCATATATTTTCGGATCATCTAAAGACCCTATAAGTCCATATTCTACTGTCCACCAGTGCAAATTTCTAATTTTAGCCATCTCGGACGGCTCGCCCATGTTTTGTTGAATCAGATCAATATCCTTTTCAGCCTGATCAACATCTTGTTGAGGAGTACCAGGATCTTCTTTTATAATAGATAAGTGGCGAATAGCTTGAAATAATTCGAAATCTTTAGCTGAAGAAATTGCCTTTGAACCTATTTCTCCAAACAACCTTAAATATTCTGCATAAGCAGAATCAGCAATAATCGGAGCATGTCCGGCAGCTTCATGAAGAATATCAGGAGCTGGAGTATATTCAATATGTTCTAATTGTCTGATATCGGCAGCAATTACAAGCACTTTGTAGGCTTGAAACTCCATGAAAGCCGAAGGAGGTAAGAATCCGTCTACACAAACACATCCCCAGCCAATTTTGCCAAGGATATCATTCATATGTTGAATATTTGGAATTCTATCGATTGTTATTCCGGTCTTTTCAAGACCATTAATATAAGAGGAATCAGCAACCTTAGATAGATATGCGACATTTTTTCGCATTACGTATCTCCAAACTGCATGATCAATAGGTGTATATTTTGGATAATTTTGAGGTACTACAAACTGTCTTAGACGAGAAGGTAGATTTGCTACTTGGTGATTATCAAAGTCGAAAAAATCATTTTTCATGTTTGGCTGTAATTTAATACGTAAAAATAGAGATGTCTATTTCAAGAAATTAAAGTAATGTCTACTTTAATTTTTTACTCAATGCGTTTTGGAAAATATCCGTAAACTCTTCTATGTTTCCAAAAGCTTGACCATCTACTCTAATGTCTCCTCTGGTTACATGCCCTAATAACATAAAAGGAACTTTGTGTTGATGAAGAATATCTATAAGATTTTCTTCGCCAGTTTCACTAACTGAAACTACTACTCTACTAGGCGCTTCCCCAAATAAGAATGCATCTTCTCTAACATCAGAGCTTGTAGTTATGTCAAATCCTAATTGATTAGGAATAGCACTTTCCAAAAGGTTAACGAATAATCCGCCATCGGCAATATCGTGTGCTGATGAAATCGCTTTTTTAGAGATCAAATCTTTTATTAGTTGTTGTAAAGAAAACTCTTTATCTAAATCAAAAGGAGGAGTCGAACTATTCTTAACGTTGTGATAAGAAGCTAAATACTCTGAAGAGTTAATATCGTCGTGAAATTCTCCAATAGTATAGATTAAATCGCTTTTTCCTTTATAGTCTAGAGACATAATGTTAGACTTATCTTCCACAACACCCAACATACCTATAGTAGGAGTTGGGAAAACAGGAACTTCCTTGCCGTCAATAGCTGTTTGGTTATAAAAACTAACATTTCCACCTGTAACAGGAGTACCAAATTTGAGGCAAGCTTCGGACATTCCTTTAATCGCACCAACAAATTGCCAGTACACTTCTGGATTATAAGGATTACCAAAGTTTAAGCAATTGGTAATTGCACTTGGTTCTCCACCCGAACAAACAATATTTCTTGCTGCTTCGGCTACCGCCATTGCAGTTCCTACATGCGGATCTGCATTTACCATTCTGGCATTACAGTCAACAGTCATTGCTAAAGCTTTATTGGTTCCTTTAATATTAACTACTGCCGCATCTTTTGGCGAATTAGTTCCCATATTAATAGTACCTACCATAGAATCGTACTGTTCGTAGACCCATTTTTTAGAAGCAATATTAGGATGAGCACATAAAAATTTAGCAACTTTCAATAAATTAGAAGGTTGTTCTATGCTGTCAATAGTAAACTTTTTGAACTCTTTGTAATAAGCAGGCTCAGTATATTCTCTTGTATAAATTGGAGCACCTCCACCAAGAACTAAGTCATCAGCAGGAACGTCAGCAACTAACTCATCATACATATAGTACTTAAGTCTTTTTTCTGTTGTAACAACTCCTATTTCTTCACAACTTAAATCCCACTTATCATATATTTCTTGAACAACGCTTTCTTTACCCTTGTGAACAACGATAAGCATTCTCTCTTGAGATTCGGAAAGTAAAATTTCCCAATCTTTCATGTCTTCTTGTCTAGTTGGCACTTTGTCAAGATGAATTATCATCCCATGCTCACCAGCAGCACTCATTTCTGAAGTAGAACAAGTAATACCCGCAGCACCCATATCTTGCATACCAACAATAGCATCTGTTTTTCCTAATTCTAGAGTTGCTTCCAGTAGAAGTTTTTCTTGGAAAGGATCTCCTACCTGTACAGCTGGTAAATCATTAGCCGAATCTTCGGTAATATCTTTAGAAGCAAAAGCTGCTCCGTGAATACCATCTTTTCCGGTTCTAGAACCAACAATAAATACTGGGTTTCCTGCACCAGATGAAGTAGCCGAAATCAATTCGTCTGCTTTCATTATTCCTGCAGAAAAAGCATTAACTAATGGATTTGTATTATAACACTCATCAAAAAATAGTTCTCCACCAACAATCGGAATACCGAATGCGTTTCCATAATCTCCAATTCCTTTAACAACTCCTTTAACAAGCCATTTTGTTCTATCTAACTCAATATTTCCAAACCTCAACGAATTAAGCTGAGCAATTGGTCGAGCTCCCATAGTAAAGATGTCTCTATTTATACCTCCTACTCCTGTAGCAGCGCCTTGATAAGGCTCTAATGCAGATGGGTGGTTGTGGCTTTCAATTTTGAAAGCACAAGCAAGTCCGTCACCAATATCTACTAATCCGGCATTTTCTTCACCAGCTTTTACAAGCATGTGAGGACCATCTTTAGGTAAAGTTTTCAACCAAGTAATCGAGTTTTTATAAGAACAGTGCTCTGACCACATTACCGAGAAGATACTCATTTCAGTAAAGTTAGGAGTCCTTCCTAATATCGATATTATCTGATCAAACTCTTCTGGTCTAAGACCTAGTTCTTGGGCTTGTTCTAATGTTGCTAATGCTGTTGTTGCTTGTAAAGACATCTATAATATTATGTAAGTCACAAAATTAAATATATAAAAGAAAAATACAGAGAAAAAAAGACTGTTTTTTATAAAGTTTTCAAACTAATTATTAGTAGACAATTCTATCTTTAGAATCGTACCAATTCTGATAGCTTTGCTGATAAGTATTCTCTACTTCTTTTCTCTTAATTTTCATCGACGGAGTAAGTAAATTGTTTTCCATTGTCCATTCTGTATCAATAACCACCATTTTTCTTAGGTGCTCGTGCTGTTCGAATTTAAGATTTACAATATCTAATGTCTTTTTCAGACTATTAGTTAATGCTTCTTTATCTTTTGTTTTTCCGTAATCAGAAATAGTTACCAAAGCTATTGGCTGAGGCAATCCGCTACCAACCACGCAAACCTGCTCAATATTTTTATTAGCAGATAGCTTCATTTCGATTGGTGCAGGAGCAACATACTTAGCTTTAGACGTTTTAAACAAGTCTTTAACCCTTCCAGTAATTTTCAGGAATCCTTGATCGTCAATAAAACCTTCGTCACCAGTATATAACCATCCGTCTTTAATTGCTTCGCTACTTAACTTCTCTTCTTTATAGTAACCATCCATTAAAGCAACGTGCTTAATTAGTATCTCTTTTTCGTTGCTAAGCTTTACTTCGCAGTTAGGAAGCGCTTTACCAACAAATCCGAATTTGATTTGATCGTTTAGAGTTACGTGAGAATAGCAACAGTTTTCGGTCATAGCATAAGCCTCTTGTAATTCTATCCCTAATCTTTTAAACCAATTAAGAACGGAAACAGGTATTGGAGCCGCACCTGTAAATACGTTGGTAGCATTTTGCAATCCTAATCCCGATTTAATTTTCTTTTTAATTAAAGAAGAAATCCCAGGAATAGCTAAAAGTACATTTAGCTTCTTTTGTGGAAGTTTAGCTAATATTCCTTGCTGAAATTTAGTCCAAATACGAGGAACACCTAAAAATACGGTTGGCTTAGTATCGCTTAAGTTTTTAGCGAAAGTATCTAGGCTTTCTGCAAAAGAAACCATTCCACCCGAATATAAACTTCCCATTTGCACTAAAAGCCTTTCAGCAATATGGCAAAGTGGTAAGTAAGAAAAGAAGCGAGCTTCTTCTTTTAAATCTAATAGCGGAACAGCGTTAGAGGTTGCAAAAGAGAAATTATAAAACTTATGCATTACTCCTTTAGGCATTCCTGTAGTTCCTGAAGTGTAAATAATGGTAGCCAAATCAGAAGGATTTCTAATTACATCTTCTTTAATTGGCTCTACATCTTTTATAAGGTCGTCCCAAACAGGATAAGCTTCCACACTATAATGAGGGTATGTGATGCAAGCCATATCAGAAGGGATACCAGCTTTCATACTTTCAAAATCGTCTAGCTTACCAACAAAGATCAATTTAGTCTGAGAATGGTCTAAAATCTGAGCAATAGAATCTGCCTTTAAATTAGGATATAAAGGAACAGAAACATGACCAGCCATCATAATAGCTAGATCGGTCATTATCCAGTGTGCGCAGTTTTTAGATAATATAGCAATCTTGCTGTTAGGCTCTAAATCCTGACTCTTTAGATAAGCCGCCATTTTTCTAACTTGTAAAGCAGTTTCAGCCCAAGACCATTTATGCCAAACATCGTTTATTGGTTGACGCATATATAATTTCTCAGGGTTCTGCTTTTCCCAGTGGTAAAGCATTTCTAAAGGAGACAGGTAAGGTTGCATATATTTTAAATTTTCCCAAATATAAAGTTTTTATGCAAATTAGGGTTACACTAGCTCAAATTCAAAACTGCCATTTCAACAAGCATTTAAATTCTAATTTAGAGTCATTTTTATTAAAAAGACTAGAAGACTGATCGGACTTAATTTTAAAATAAGAAGTTAGTTTTCTCGACAACTTATATTTAAATGTGAATATAATGGCCTGGCCCTTGTCATAATAAGCAGGAATAGTAAAAGCATATAAAACATCTGGCTCATAAGAATATACTCTGGAAGCATACGAATCGGTATCGTAAAAAACATATCTCAGCTTACAAGTCCATTTACTATCTAAAGGTTTGTAAGCAACTTCTTGAAAGAATAATTGCCCAGAAAGAGAGTCTACCAAATTATACTGAATACGGCTTTTGAAATGAAAATCGCCTAAGGAATAAATAGCTTGAAATCTATACTTAATCTGTTTATTAAAATAAGATTGATCAAGACCAAAATCATTGTTATTCAAATTTTGCTCCGATTTATATTGCCACCTCCACTCCAATCTATTTTTCTTGCTCCACTTGTGCTTTAGATCAATAAAATGCTCCGTGCCTATTAAAGCATGCTCAGACAATCGGGCAACAGGTTTCGATTTAAAATTGTCTAAAAAATAAGTAAGCGACCACTTACGATTTAGCTTTACAGTAAAAGAAGAAAAAATTCCTAACTCGTTGGTTACATTAGAGTTTTCTACAAAAGCATTTGCTTGAAAAGAATGGTAGTCTGGTGATATATTTCTTATTAAGAAAGAATAAGTAAGTCTTGGAGACAAATGAATGTTGCAACCGTTAATATAAGCACCCTTATTATTTATAGTAGCAAATTCTCCGAAGAAGTGAGCATTCTTATAGGTCAGAGAATAATCTAAACCAATTCCTAACTGATTAAAAATGGTATCGGTATTGATTGCCACAGGTAATTGCCAACTATTATAATTAGAATAGATAGAAGCATGGAAATTAGTATTGTGATAATGAAGCTTTACGCCCTTAGAAAAGTGTGAGATATTGTTTTTAGATAGCCTTTCACTTTCTGTTATATGATAGCCCGTGGTTTGTAACCGCACATATTGATTTCCGTTTGTTTCTGATAACGAGCCGTCCACTTTTTTATTAGAATACCAAAAGTCGAATTTTAACTTTTTCCATTTTTTTGAAAAGGCTACTCCCCTATTAAAATGATACTCTCTTGTAGAACGATGGACCTTAATAGTAGGTGTGGACTTAAACAAACTGAACGCAGATTTGCCAAAACCAAAACCTTGATGAATAAGTAAACCCTGACCTAATGACAAATCATAATCTCCAAGCCAGATTTTCGAGTTTTTAAAATCGTATCGAGCATAAGCAGAATTATAATCGGTTATGGATTCGCCTGCATCGTGTTCGTTTACAACTCCTACTTTTATTCTTTTGCTTTCCAGACTATACTTTAGGTAATGTTTAAACTGGCCGTTATGATAATTCTTATTCTTCTGAAAAAAAGTGAGCAATTGGTGTTTGTAATGTTTAGAGCTAATAGCCGATTTAGAATCAGTGCTTACAAAAGGAAGCAATAGCTCTATAGTTTTTCTTTGCAAAGACTGAATAGACTGCAATTCATATACCGAACGAAACATTCCTTTATCTTTTCTATAAGAAATAATTGCTTTAGCAGCAATAGAGTTAACAAAAGGCAACTGCAGCAAATCATACTTAGTACAAGTATTTAAATTTATAGGGTTTTCTAAAATTCGATATAAGTCTTCTAATTGGTCTTCTTCTAATGATGTGTTCTCATGAACAAACAAAATTGCCTGGTCTTCTATCTCTTGAGAGTAAGAAATAGAATGAATTACTAATAGAAGTGTCAAAAGTCGAATCATTTCCATTGGTAGCTAAAACCGAATTGAGTAGTAAAGCCAAGGTAAGAGTGATAAGCTACAAAAGAGTCAATAGTCCAGTTAGTAAACAGATAAGAAATGCCGAACTTATTATTTTCGAGCTTATTGGAAGACACAAGCGACAAATCAAGAGAAGGAAGCAAATAATAATTTATCTGAGTATTTACAGACAATGGAGTACCTCCGTCTTTTTCTACATATACTATGCCATCTACCTTTTCAGAAAAATGATAGCCAAAACCTAAAGAAACGATTGTACTCTGAGAATTGGAAATAGTGTTTTTTAAATGAAAAGCTATATCGACACTTTGGTTAAACTTAAAAATAGAACCAAGTTCGAAACCTAAAGAATGGAAAAACAGATTATTAAGGCTTGTGTTTTGGTAGTTGCTCTTAAAACCCAACAATAACTTATGGTCAAAAGACTTAGCAAACGTAAAACCTATATCTTTCACATTATACAAAGCGTCTCCGCTGTAATTAAAATTGAAACCTATTGCACCATACTTAACAGGACTCACAAAAACTAAGGAAGACTGACTTAATTCCGCAATAGCAAAGTAGTTATGATGCAAAACAGCAATGGCTTTATTTTGAACCAGAGCTATACCACTTATATTAGAGTTTTGTGACCATAAGCCAGTAGACAATGGAGAAGTTCCTTTTACAAGGGAGTTTTGAATTTGACAAAAACCAAAAAAAGGAAGACAAAGCCATAAGATTAGCGTTGTAGTTTTCATAGCAATAAGATTTCAAATCCTAAAATAGAAAATAAAATCTAAATAAAAAAACGACCGAACAAATCCCTATTTGTTAGCACCGAAGTAATAGCGATAGATTAAGGAGATAGAGGAGTTTTTAAATTGTCGAAAAGATTGGTCTTGTTGAATGCCATCTTTAAAATTTGTGATAGTAAAATCATCTACAACTTGAAAGCCTTTTTTGACTTTTAGAAGTAAAGCTTTTTCTCTACCTTTTTTTGATGTAAAACTACGTTGGACAGAAATTACCAAAGGGAAGTGAACGGGAGTGCCAGACGCTTCATTTAACACCTCAAAACCTGCTGACCCAACTGACAAATCTTCAGAATAAACGAAATCTAAATCTACACCTACTCCAGCTAACAAATTAGATTTAATGTTTTTACTGACACATAGAAAAATACTTAAATTAGAATATGAAGGAATGATTGAATTATCAAAATTATTGACACTTAATAATAATCTTTTAGTTAAAATGGACAATCCGAATTCATAATTAATTATAGGATTTTTATGATATACTAAACCGTAGGTAATAACATTACCAATGTTAGGACCGTTTGTGAAGTTTTTATCTCCATAATTATCATTTTCTAAAAAAGAGTAATTTAATCCTGTTTCTAAAAAAGTAAAATGTTTTTTTTGATTTTGTGAATAAACATTAAAACTTAAAAGAAAAAATAGAATATATATATATATATATCTCATAATTATCTAAAATTAAAAAGAGAGTTGTCAATTACTTGACAACTCTCTTAAATTAAATCTATTTACTAAACACTACTTTGTTTAAATAAAACTGTCCATTAGTTTCAACAGAAACAAAATAAATTCCCGATGGGATATTATTTTGAGAAAAACTAAATGAATTATTAAATCCTCTTTTAATTCTGGTTTTTCAAGATATTTATAGGCTCTAATTGCTAATTGAAATATGGAAGCAACTTTTGAAATAGCACTTTCATACAGTATACTTTCAATGCGAGAATCGATTTTGCCTTTACCTATTTTACTTAATAAATATTCAACATCCGAGAATTCTATTCGAGCCAACGTTTCTACATCAATTCTTATATCTGAATCCGTATTTGTTAGTGTTTTTGTTTAATTAAAAGGCATATTCTAATCTTTGTTGGCAATAACACAATAGTTGTTTTTTTCATAACTAAAGATTAATTATTTTTAGGTTTCAAAAACTTATTTTTTTCCAACTCAAAAGTTTCAGGTATAATATTATTAATGCCATCAAACATCTTATTGTCAAGTTCAAACTCTTTATTAGAAGGATCAGCCTTTATTTTTAAGTTTTTAGTTAAAAGTGAAAAATCTTTATAAATAATTTGATTGTTGGATAAGTCAATTATTTCAGAGTTAATCGTACATAAAGCGTTTTTAGAAAGCTCTATAAAACCATAGTAATTAATTAATATTCCATATTTTACACTTACAATTAATAATTCATCAATTCCTTTTTGCTTCAAAAACTGCAGATCTTTCTTATGAAAATAAGTGGTAGTTGAAGTAGATGTTTTTTTAAAAGAAGGTAAATCATTAAGCTCTTGCTCTGTAATATTGATCAAAATTAAATCCTTTGCCTTTTTAGAAAAAATTTGCGCGTATAAATCCTTAACCTTATCATTTAAATCAATGTCATTTCTAACCCTTTCGTTTAAATCATAATATTTTGTTCCTGGCGTAAGCATGAGATCAAGCAAACCCTGATTTCCAGTCCTATGAATGTGATTGGTATCTATTGTGTAAATAATACCTACTTTATTATTTCCATTTTCAAAATAGTCAGTTGGCAATTTAACAGAAACAGCACAACTAGTTAATAAGAAAAGGACTAAAACAATAGAAATTTTTGTAAAATTAATTTTCATGAATTTTTATGTTTGTTTAGTAAATGAACTGCAAAATTCATCTATTAAATAAAAAAAGAAAAAAAATAATATCGTTTAAAACATGAAAAAAAACCTATTCATCAAGCTTATTAGCAAACTCATTGAATATTTGTTCTCAACTCATCAAAAAAAAAGCCCTACTTAGGTAAGGCTTTTTTAATCACATATATATTTTGTGCTTATTGCACTCTGAAATCGAATTTTTCAGAAGCTAAATCTTGATTAGCTTTTACAATTTTTTGTTTCATGTTCATTTTGAACTCTACCATTTTAGCATGCAAGTCTTGGTCTGCAGTTGCTAACATTTGTCCGGCTAAAATACCAGCGTTGTATGCTGCATCTAGTCCTACCGTAGCTACCGGTATACCAGGAGGCATTTGAAGAATAGATAAAATACTATCCCATCCGTCAATAGATATAGACGAACGACAAGGAACACCAATTACTGGAACAGTAGTAAATGCGGCAACTACACCCGGAAGGTGAGCAGCACCACCAGCACCAGCAATAATTACTTTTATGCCGTTAGCGTGTGCGTTAGTAGCAAATTTTTCTACCATTTCGGGTACACGATGAGCCGACAAAGCGTTTATCTCAAAAGGGATTCCCATACTATTTAAGAAATCTGCCGCCTTACGCATTACTGGCATATCGGACGTAGACCCCATTATTATACTTACAATTGCTTTCATATTGGTTAAATTTTATTGAAACAAAAGTAAAATATTTTACAATAAAATCCTTATAAATTGTAGCACAATTACTAATTTGAATTATTGTAAGTTTGCATCATGTCTTTAGTACAAATTCACGATAAAGAATTCGAATTATTTATTTCGAAAAAAGAGCTAGAATCTATCGTAGATCAAATGGCAAAAAAAATGGAAAGCTTGCAATCGCAGGCGCCAGTTTTTATCGTGGTATTAAATGGTTCCTTCTTTTTCGCATCTGACCTTCTAAAAGCTTTATCCTTCGATAGCGAAGTACACTTTATTAAAGTAAAATCGTATGAAGGGATGGAAAGCAGTGGAAAAATGAACCTTAGTTTGGATATTAATGTAGATATAAGTAATAGAACCATTGTTATATTAGAAGACATTATTGACACTGGCACTACCCTACATTATCTGATCAATCATTTACAAGAAAAGAATCCTAAAAAAATAATAACAGCCTCTCTTTTATTTAAACCAAACGCTTATAAACAAGAACATACTATTGATTTTATTGGCAAATCCATTGAAAACGATTTTGTTGTTGGTTATGGTTTGGATTATGACGAATTAGGCCGTACTTTACCGCAAATTTTTAAATTAAAACACGATTAAAATGTTAAACATTGTATTGTTTGGACCTCCAGGAGCAGGAAAAGGAACGCAGTCAAAACTATTGATTGAAAAATATGGTTTGATACACCTTTCTACAGGAGATATCCTAAGAGGCGAAATTGCTAACGGAACAGAACTAGGCCTAAAAGCAAAATCAATAATGGATAGAGGGGATTTGGTTCCCGATGAAGTTGTTATTGGTATGATAGAATCTATATTAGCTAAAAACACACAAGCAAAAGGATTTATATTTGATGGTTTCCCAAGAACTTCTGCTCAAGCATTAGCTCTTGACAACCTTCTTGAGAAACTAGAAACTTCCATTAATGCTATGCTTTCTTTAGATGTTAAGTCTGAAGAATTGGTAGATCGTCTTCTAGAAAGAGGGAAAGAAAGTGGAAGAGCAGATGATCAGAATAGAGACATCATCAGCAACCGAATTAACGAATACAACAATAAAACTGCACCATTAAAAGATTATTATTTAGCTCAAGAAAAACTAATTCTAATTGAAGGAGTTGGTACTATTGCTGAAATTAATGACAAATTATGTCGCGCAATTGACCAAATTTAATGAGAGTTAGAAATTCCAATTTTGTAGATTATGTAAAGATCTTTTGCCGTTCGGGTAAAGGAGGTTCTGGATCGGCCCACTTCTTGAGAGATAGAAATACGGCAAAAGGTGGTCCTGACGGTGGCGATGGTGGTAGAGGTGGACATATCATTATAAAAGGAAATGCTCAACTCTGGACATTGCTACACCTAAAATACCACAAACATATTTTTGCCGATAGTGGTGGAAGTGGTTCTGGCAATCAAAAGATTGGAAAAGATGGAGAAAGCAGAATCATCAATGTTCCGCTAGGTACTGTTGCAAAAAATGCGGAAACAGGAGAAATTTTATTTGAAATAACTAGCGATCAGGAAGAGGTAATTTTATTAGATGGTGGAAAAGGTGGTAGAGGAAATGTTCATTTCAAATCTCCTACCAATCAGACACCAAGGTATGCACAACCTGGTATAGATGCTCTTGAAGACTGGTTTATTTTAGAACTAAAAGTTTTAGCTGATGTTGGTCTAGTAGGATTTCCTAATGCTGGGAAATCAACCCTGCTTTCTATCGTTTCTGCTGCAAAGCCAGAAATTGCAAACTATCCGTTTACAACACTAGTCCCTAACTTAGGGATCATTTCATATAGAGATGATAGATCATTTATTATGGCTGATATCCCTGGTATTATAGAAGGTGCTGCAGAAGGAAAAGGATTAGGTCTGCGATTTTTAAGACACATAGAACGAAACTCTACACTTCTATTTATGGTTCCTGCTGACAGCGAGAACATCAAAAAAGAATACGAAATTTTGCTTGGTGAACTGCAAAAATATAATCCAGAATTACTAGATAAAGAAAGAATACTAGCCATAAGCAAATCGGATATGCTCGACCAAGAGCTAATCGACGAAATGGAAAAAGAACTTCCTGAAGAAGTGGAACACATATTTATTTCTTCGGTGGCTAATAAAGGAATTGTAAAACTAAAAGACATGTTGTGGCAAAAACTAAATAAATAATGAACTCTCTATTAAATTTAGATACTTATTTTTTTAGACTCATCAACCAAGGAGGAACGCCTTTCTGGGACCCTATCTTTTTATTGGCAAGCAACAAATGGGCTTGGATTCCATTATATGCTTTTTTGGTTTTCCTTATTTTCAAAAAGAAAAAACAATCTGGCTTTATAGCCTTACTTTTCATTACACTTATAATTGTTATTTCTGATCAGGGAAGCGTTCATTTATTTAAAAACGTTTTTGAGAGACTAAGACCTTGTCACTTTTTAGATAATGTAAGATTGGTAACCGAAGGTTGTGGCGGTCAATTTGGATTTATTTCCTCGCACGCATCTAACGTATTCGGACTTGCTGTTTTTATTGGAAGCATTTTAGATAAAAAAACATTCGCACTATTATTCTTATGGGCTGCTATAGTTTCTTTCAGCAGAGTGTACGTAGGAGTTCATTATCCCTTAGACATTTTATTTGGCATGATTTACGGAACTACAGTATCCTTAATATTAGTGAAGATTTATAACAAATACGAAAAGACCTTAACCAACTTTTTTAAAAGTACTTTTAAAATCGGATGAAACAATTTAACAAAACTTGGTTTGTTTGGCTAATACTGGTTACTATCTGGAATTTTGGATTTCCTGATGTAAAACCTATTTTTGATGTATTAGTTGCCGTTGCTTTATCCGTCCTTATCTATCAAATTAACAAACGTATAAAATGAAAAATTCTCTAGTTGTATTACTAATCCTTTTAGCAAATTTTTGTCAGGCTCAAGAAAAACCAAAACTGGTAGTTGCTATCGTTATCGATCAAATGCGTTACGATTATGTTTATCGATTTTGGAATGAATTTGAAGACGATGGCTTTAAAAGATTAGTTAACGAAGGATACTTTTGTAGAAACACCCACTTTAGTTATATGCCAACCTATACTGGCCCAGGACACGCTAGTATTTTCACAGGAACAACGCCTTCCATTCACGGAATTATTGGAAACAATTGGTACGATAAAGAAAGTGCTAAATCGGTATATTGTGCTGGCGACGGAACTACTACCACTGTTTGCGACTGCCAAGACCATGTCGACGAAGAATCTAGCTACGGAAAAATGTCACCTAGAAGAATGTTAAGTACTACTATTGGAGACGAACTAAAATTATTTAATCCCGACGCTAAAGTATACGGAATATCTTTAAAAGATAGAGGAGCAATATTACCAGCTGGTCATGCTGCAAACGGTGCCTTTTGGATGGACAACAACGGAGACTGGATAACGAGTAGCTATTATATGGATATGCTTCCTGAATGGCTAACAGAACATCAGAAAGACAAACCAGCAAGCAGCTATTTTAGAGGCAAATGGAAAACAACTTCTTTTGAATACCCACTAGATTCTATGCTTATTAATAAAGGTCCGGGCTCTATTAAATCTACCCCAATGGGAAATGAGATTTTAACAGATTTAGGGCTTGCTCTTATGAAAAACGAAAAGTTAGGTCAAAATTCTAATACTGATTTCATAAGCATCAGCTACTCCTCTACCGATTACATAGGCCATCAATTCGGACCACATGCTCCAGAATTAGTAGATACTTATATTAAGATGGATAAAGAAATTGCTAAAATTCTAAGCTACATAGACACAAAAATAGGCAAAGAAAATACAGTCGTTTTTCTTACTGCAGACCATGGTGTAGTAAGTGTGCCAAACGAACTAATGGAAAGAAAAATACCTGCAGGATATTTTGTTGCTAGCAGATTGAAAGATGAACTTAACACCTATTTAAGCAAAATATACGGACAAGAACAATGGGTATTGAGATATTCTAATCAGCAGTTTTTTCTGGATAGAGCACTAATAGAAAGTAAAAACATAGAGAATGAAAAAATCCAGCAAAAGTGTGCTGACTTTTTAATACAGAAAAAAGCGATTAACAATACTTTTAGCGCTCATCAACTTCACCACAACGAATATCAAAATAGTCTACACTCTTTAATACAGAATGGCTTCAATCAAAAAAGATCAGGAGATGTGATTATTTCTCTAGAACCAGGATGGATAGAATGGAGTTCTCCTACAGGAACTACACACGGCTCCCATTATAGTTATGACACTCACGTACCTCTTATTTTTTGGGGTAACAAAGTGGAAAGCGGACTAAACGATAGCCACATAAACATTAAAGACATTGCTCCAACTATTTCTACTTTATTAGGCATTTCATTCCCTAATGGATGTACAGGAAACCCAATAACTAATATTACGGAATAATGGAAATTAATAGTTCTAACTACACAATATATATAGGAGACGATAAATTGTCTTCTGTTCAATATCAGAACTATTATCAAATAGCAATATTAGTAGACGAAAATACTAAGGAGCATTGTTTGCCAAAACTTCTAGCATCTAATACTAGCTTAAAAAAAGCAAAGATAATTAGTATCTCGTCGGGAGAAATTAACAAAGACTTAAGTAGTTGCCAGATTGTTTGGAACGAACTTAGTCAAAGTCATTTTGACAGAAACTCTTTACTTATCTGTTTAGGTGGCGGAGTAGTTTGTGATTTAGGTGGATTCTGTGCAAGTTGTTTCAAAAGAGGAATCGACTTTATTCATATACCTACCACCCTACTTTCTATGGTTGACGCATCCGTTGGAGGAAAAACTGGTGTAGACTTTCTAACTTTAAAAAATCAAATTGGCCTTTTTAGCAATCCACAACAAGTAATAATTTGTCCAACTTTTTTAGAAACACTTAGTAAAAGACAAATAAACTCTGGTTTTGCAGAAATAGTAAAACATGCTTTAATATCCGACAAACAGTATTGGGAATTATTATTAGAGACAGACTTTAGCCAAACAGATTGGAAAGAGATAATAAATAAATCTGTTCTGATTAAAAATAAAATTGTTGAAGAAGACCCCTTAGAAAAATCTATTAGAAAACAATTAAACTTTGGCCACACTATTGGCCACGCAATAGAAAGCCATTATTTGGAAACTGGCAAAGAAGTATTACACGGAGAGGCTATTGCTTTAGGAATGATTGTAGAGTCTAAAATGTCAGGCATAAGCCAGGATGATTGCAATCAAATAGAACAATTTTTAAGTAAAAACATAGCACTTCCAACGCTTCCTACTTTCGAAGAAGTAGAAAAATGGTTTATTCATGATAAAAAAAATAGTTCTGGAAAAATTCAATTTTCTCTTTTAACAAGCATAGGCAAATGCCAAGAAAACATTAGCTTCAATCAACAAGAAATAAAAAAATACTTTTAGCATCTATACTATTATGAGTAAATCAAGAGAATATTTAATAGAAGAAGGAATAGATCAATATTTTGATTTAGAAGAAAATGCTGATTATGTAGAAATGGCTCATGATTCGGTTAGCGGCAAACTCAACATTCCTTTTCCTGCAGATCTTGATGATTTGGCAAGAATTCATCAACTAGTAAGAAATAGGAAATCGTTTACCATTTTAGAATTTGGCCTTGGGCTATCCTCTATAGTTATGGCTGATGCCCTAATGAAAAACAAAAAAGAGTTTGATCAGTTAAGCGAAAAGCCTCAAATAAGAAACAACCATATGTTTCAACTTTTTAGTGTCGATTCTGACCACAATTGGATGAATCATAGCAAAACAAATTTTCCGGAAAGACTAAAAAGCTTCATTAGCTTTCACCATAGTACATTAAGCATAGGAACTTTTAACGACAGAATCTGCCATTATTATAATAGTCTACCTGATATTGTTCCAGACTTTATTTATTTAGACGGTCCATCACCAAAAGATGTAAAAGGGGATTTAAACGGATTAACTTTCCAATGCGACGAGCGAACTGTTATGTCCGCAGATATCTTAAGAATGGAGCCAGTTTTACTTCCAGAAACTATGATACTGGTTGATGGTCGAACAAATAACGCACGTTTTTTGAAGAACAATTTTCAAAGAAACTTTGAAATGAAATGGGATAAAAAATCGGATACAACTACATTCGAATTAAAAGAAGAGAGACTTGGGAAATATAATATTCTAGGTTTCGACTTTTATTAATGTCTTCAAACTATGAATTACTCATTATTTCACCCTAGCGCAATTATTCAAGGAGAAATTAAACTTCCACGATCTAAAAGCTTAAGCAATAGAGCGTTAATAATTAAAGCGTTAAACGCTGATTCTTTTAATATCGAAAACCTTTCGCAAGCTAACGATACTGTATTGCTTGAAAATGCATTAAAAATAAAAGATGGTGAAATTAATGTGGACGATGCAGGAACTGCTTTTCGTTTCCTGACCTCATACCTATCTGTTACTGAGGGTCAATTTATACTGACAGGAAGCCAAAGGATGAAGCAAAGACCAATAGGAGATTTAGTAAATGCGTTAAGGAAACTCGGAGCTAAAATCGAATATTTAGAAAATGAAAACAAACCACCACTAAAAATAATAGGTGCAACAATAGAAGGTGGAGAAGTAAAAATAAAAGGCTCAACAAGTAGTCAGTTTATCTCTTCTTTGTTAATGATAGCTCCAAAGCTAAAAAAAGGACTTAGGTTAATAATTGAAGATGATCTTGTATCTAAACCATACATAGAAATGACTCTAGAAATGCTTGCTTATTTCGGCATAAAACATAGCTGGAAAAACAATGTTATTGAAATAAAAAAGCAAGAAATTCAAGCTCAAAACATAAATATTGAAAGCGATTGGAGTGCTGTAGGATTTTGGCTTGAAATGGTTAGCCTAAGTAAAGAAGGCTCAATCAAACTAAAAGGGTTGCAAGAAAATTCGTGGCAAGGCGATAGAGAAACGCCAAGCTTTTTCAAAAGACTTGGTGTAAATACTTATTTTGAAGGCGATTATTTAATCGCAAATAAAGAAGGTAAAAAGAGTAAAACCGATTCTACAATAAACTTAGTTGATCTTCCTGACCTATCCCTATCGTTAATATGCAGCTATGCTTTCGACAAAAAGCAAGCAAAATTTACTGGTTTGCAAACCCTAAAAAACAAAGAGTCCGATAGGTTAAGGAGTTTAAGAACCGAATTAGAAAAATGTGGAGTTACATGCAAAACAAATGACTCTAGTCTGATAATTGATGGATTTAAAAACCAAGCAAATGCCATTAGATTTAAGACCTACAAAGACCATAGAATAGCTATGTCGCTGGCACCATTTGCATTGCAAAACAGAATTGTAATTGAAGATGTTGATGTAGTAAAAAAATCGTACCCAAAATTCTGGCAAGACTTACAAACAGTAGGATTTATAATAAACGAAGAAGCTCACTCAAACAGCTAATCTCAAAAGTTGGTTTTCCATCTATTTTATTATCATAAGGATTAAAATAAATTTGATCCATTCCGATATTTTTAGCCCCTAAAATATCAACAGGGAAATCATCTCCAATCATTAGACTCTCACTTAGTTTTGCATTTACGCTAGACAAAGCATAATTAAAAATCTTAGAATCTGGCTTTTTAACTCCTATCTGCTCTGAAGTGATGACTTTGTCAAAATATACATCTAACTTAGATTGTTTTAACTTCACATGCTGCACCTCTTCAAAGCCGTTCGTAATAATATGTAGTTGATATTTCGTCTTAAGATATTTGAGCACCTGATGAGTAAAAGGGAATAAATGGGTTTTGTATGGCGCTGAATTAACATACATATCACCCAAATCTGCAGCAAGTTTATGATTGTCAATTTTAAAATCATTTAAAGATAATTGAAAGCGATAAGACCTTAAACTATCTTTATCAATCTTTCCAACTCTATATAAAGACCAAAGATGTTCGTTATGGATTTTATATTTCTCAATAAAAACATCGGGACTACTAATACCTAAATTTACTAGCTCAAAATGATTGTACATTTCTGTTAAGGCTTCTTTAGCATTTTTTTCAAAGTCCCAAAGAGTCCTATCTAAATCGAAAAATAAATGAGAATATTTCATTATTTATACAAAACGAAAAAGCGACATTCCTAAAGACCAAAGAAAAACCGAAACAAATAGATAAGGAATAGTCTTTAATTTATTTGGAAAATAACGCAAGGTTATAAATGTGCCAAATGGTATAGATAAGAATACCGGAGTTAGAAAAGCTAATCCTATTAGCCCATATTTATCCATTGCTTTTCGCACCATTTTTTGCTTAAATGTTTCTTTTTCCTTTTTTTCAGATTTATCTTTTTTTGGGAAAACACTAAAATATAAGTCCATTAATTTTTGAGAAAAAAAAGCAAAAAATAACACACCCATAGAACCTCCAACAAAACAAACAAATAAGGTTTGCCAAAAAGAAAATCCTAAACCTAAAGCTAGAGGAACACCAAGTATGAGCTTAACCATACTAGTTAGTAAAACAGAAATAATATTAGCAAAAGAAAAAGCCATATGGTAAATGAAGTTAGAAGAACAAAATTCGGTTTTTTTAAATTAAAATTCAACAGAATAATGACGTAAAATAATAAGAATAAAAAAAACACTATATTTGTTATGTATTAAATCTTAAGCACATGAAAAATGTTATCCTATGGATGTTTTTATTAACATCGCTCTCACTATTTAGTCAAACCAAATCCAATCATTTATACTTAAGCGCTTCCAAAGTTGCTATTGACGGATATGATCTGACTACATACTTCACACTTAACAAAGCTATTGAAGGATCAAAAAAATTCAGCACGAAACACGAAGGAGCAACTTACTACTTTAAGTCAGAGCAAAACAAACAACAATTTTTAAAAAACCCAGAGAAATTCCTACCTCAATACGGAGGCTGGTGCGCCTATGCTATGGGGGAAAAAGCTGAAAAAGTATCTATAGACCCTGAAACCTTCATTATTACTGATGGAAAACTTTATCTTTTTTATAACTCTTATTTTAATGACACTTCCGAAAAATGGAATGTAGATCCAAATGGTTTGAGAATTAAAGCAGATAGAAACTGGATTAACACACTTAAAAACAACTAAGGCATGAAAAAAATAGAAAGAATTTTTAGAATAATTATAGCATTTATCTTTATTCAGTCATTGTATTACAAGTTCTCAGGTCATGCTGAGGCAGTTCATATTTTTACTACTATAGGTATGGAACCATTTGGAAGAATTGGTGTAGGAATATCAGAATTAATTGTAGCCGTTTTATTATTTCTACCTAAAACGAGAGTGCTATCCTTATTAGGCTCTATAGGTTTAATGTGTGGAGCCATTTTCTTCCATTTAAGCACTGAACTAGGAATTGTAGTTCATTGGGATGGAGAGAATGACAAAGGCGCGCTATTTGGAATGGGAGTAACTGTCTTGATTTTATCGACTTATATGTTGATAGCATATTACAAGAATAATCTACCAATCAATTCAATTAAAAAAATAATTGGCTTTTAAATGAACAAGTTAAAAAGGACATTATATTATGAATACTGGCCACTCTGGATATTTTATATACCAGTAGGGATATATGGACTTATACTCGCTCTTAAAGCAAGATCAATAACTTATTTCACAACAGTCAACCCATGCATGAGATATAGTGGGAGTTTAGAGAACTCAAAATCAGATTATTTAAAATACTTACCAATTGAGTTTTTGCCAATAACAGAAATGATAGATAAAACCATTTCAGAAAAAAAGTTGAGAAAATTAATTAAAAGGAAAAAATTTGAATTCCCAATACTCATTAAGCCAGACTCAGGACAAAGAGGAATTGAAATTGAAAAAATAAATAATTTTGAAAACTTAAAAGTCTTTTTAGCAAAAGCATCTAGGTCTAAATTTTTAATTCAAGAATTTATAGACCACCCTATTGAGCTAGGGATTCTTATTGCAAAGAACCCAAAGAGCAAAGAACGTAAAATAACCTCTGTAACCTTAAAGAAATTTTTAAGTATTAAAGGAGATGGTACATCAACTTTTAAAGAATTAGTAGGAAGTAACATCAGAGCATCTAAACATAAAAAAGAACTTGAAGTTAAGTTTACAAATAGATGGAACGATGTTATTGCTAAAGGAGATGATATTTTACTGGAACCTATAGGAAACCACAATAGAGGTACTGAGTTTATAGATGGCAATTACCTTATAAACAATCAACTTTTGGAAGTTATAGACGGAATAGCATCCAATATTCCTCACTTCTATTATGGAAGAATAGACTTGAAAGTCAAAAGCTTGGAGAGCTTGATGAATGGCGAAGACATAAAGATACTAGAAGTAAATGGTGTGAATTCTGAGCCCGCTCATATTTACGACAAAAACTACAACATTATTGACGCCTATAAAGACCTATTTAACCATATGGAATTGATATATGACATAGGCCATGAAAATAGAATTAGAGGCGAAAAAATGGCTCCTTTTTCAGAAATACTAAAAGGAATCTACCAATTATACAATCATTAAAAAAGCCTGTTATTTTAAAAAAGGTATTCTACTTAGACTAACAGACTGATAGGATATTTGCTTTGCTCCAAATCCTAAATTTCTTTTTGCAATTCCTTGCATATTAGAACCTTCAAAATCAAAAGTTAAATTATTAAACTCCTTACTATTAAAAATATGATTTAGTAGAAAGAAAAAAGCACCATACTTTTTGCCAATATCATTGCAATACGAAGAGTGTAAAATGAGTCTATTATTAAAAAAAGTAACGAAAACAGAACAACAATTAACTCCTTGATATTGAACGGAAAATATTCTGCCCTTTTGATTTGCTAAACAATAATTAATCAATTTATATTGAGTGTCATTTAAACGATCGTTCATGTAAGACTTTCCTAATGTTTTCTTTTGATCACAAAACTGTACAATACTATCTGGTTTTAAAGATATTGAAAGAGAATTGTTAGAAGCTTTAGAAATATTTTTCTTTACCGATTTAGAATAAGATTCCATTATTCTATTCTTGTCTGGATCCAAAAAAAGTTCGTGATTTATATTTTGCTTAAAAGAAAAAACCGAAGAAGAGTTTTGTGAGTTAAGGTTGAAATTAATGTACAAATATTTTTTAGGAATAGAAGAAATGAAATCGTCGACATTACAATCGTTATCTTGTGAGAAAAGACCTAACTGCTGACTAAAAAGAGGTTGTCTTACGGTATAAATCATTCCCCACTTAACACGCTCAAACAGAGGCATAACTGCCTGATAATCATCTAAAACAAGTGCATTCCATTTATTACAAACTATATTTAAATACCAACTTTGAGCATATATATTATTCCCATTGCTCTTCATTAAACATTGATCCCATTTCTGAAAATCAATTTCATTATATTTTAAAAACTTAATCATGAATGAATATAATCAACCATATCTCTAAACAATAACTTCCAACCTTTCCATTCTTTATAATCACTCCATGTCTCATTATGCCAAACAGTAATCAAGGTGCCATTCACATTTTTAACTTGATCAATAACATTTTTCATAGATTCTAAGCTTTCTTGAGGAGTATAGTTAAGATAATAACGAAAAGTAGCATCCATAATTGCAAAGGGATGGATTCTCAAAGAAGTAGACTTCTCTAATTCTAAATCATAAAAAATATACGAATTACATATGGAAGCTCTAAAGCCAGGAAGCTCAGCATATCCCATAGTATAATCATTAAAAATATCTAAATCTATTAAGTTTCTATATGTGGTAGGCAGAGAAAGTTGAAGAAAGTGTTGTCTGCTATTATGTAATTCTGATTTAGTAATATCAACTAATCTATCTTGCTCCATTTTCAATAAATGATTGCTAGAGTTAGAATTAAAAGATGGATGCAAACCAATCTTAGCAAAATCTGACAAATGTTTAATTAACAACTTAAATTTACGACTAGTAACAAGAACATTTTTATCATTCAATCCATAATTACCTAGTAGAATAAAATAAATAAAGTCCAGCTTATATTTTTTTAAAATATTTAATTGGTAGTTATAAGTATCATATGGGTCTTTATGTCTTCCAATCAAAACATTATATCGCTTTATGAAAGTCTCTTTATCGAGTTGAATGATAGACTTCAAAAAAGAAGCAACGTTTCTAGAGAATCCTTTCTCTAAAAAACAATAAGCATTATCAATATCAACCGTAGAAACATACTTAAAGTCCTTTTTAGGAAACAATAAGTCAGGATACCTCAGTTCTATTATACTTTGAAACTTCTTAGCCCATAGATTGACCAATGGAGTTTGAAGAAAATTGTTTTGATACGCTATACTCTCTTGAGCTTTAAAACGATTGTAATGGTCTTTAAAATGAGGCAAATACTCTTCGTATCTACTAACTAAATAAAAGCTAGCAGAAAAAATATCGAATGGTAAAGTACTTTTATTGGTGGACGGAAAAAATATTGCTAAATCATCCCATTTGGAAAAAGTAAGTTCTTGATCAACAATTTCGGTTTGCAATAAAAGGCCGTGACTTTCAACAAACAATTCGTTGTCGAATTGTTGCATCGAATAATTTAATTTTGGTTGGTCGGAATTTATAAAATCCTCCTTATTATCGGTAATTTCATAATCAATGCTCCAAATATCTTTAAAAATAAGCTGGAAGATGTATTGAATTCTACTTGTTTTTTTGGAGGTATATATCAGCATTGTTGTTAATCCTTCTTCTTTGAGCTAAAATAATAGTTTTAAATAACTAACACTAACTTAAAAAAACATATTAAAAAGATGGCAAAAAAATAGCCTTTGTAAAAAATACAAAGGCTAAATTATATAGAGAATTAACTCTAATTATAGGCTGTTAGCAAACTTAGCTAATTTAGATTTTAAGTTTGCAGCTTTATTCTTATGAATAATATTTCTCTTTGTTAGTTTGTCAAGCATAGACTCTAAAGATGGTAACATCTCAATAGCTTCTTTCTTATCAGTTGACGCTCTAAACTTACGAACTGCGTTTCTAGTAGTTTTGTGGTAGTAACTATTAGCAAGGTTTCTCTTAGCAGATTGTCTGATTCTTTTCTTTGCTGACTTGTGATTAGCCATAATTTATTCTTTTTTTCTGATTAAAATAGGATTGCAAATGTATTAAATTTTTGTTTAAAAACTATTTTTTGCATAAAAAGAATTTCATCTTATTACTTTTTACGAAAAGCTTGGGTAATTTCTCTTTTTCCAGGAGGACCTGGAATAGCCCTAACTTCAAATCCAATGGAAGACAAATCTCTTTTAAATTGACCATTGGCACAGTAAGTAACTAGTAAACCCCCATCGTTTAAAGCATCATATATTTTTTTAAAAATCTCGGGCTTCCACAATTCTGGCTGAACCCTAGGGCCGAAGGCATCATAATAAACAAGATCGTATTTTTTATTAAAAGAAATATCTTGAATGGTTGTATTCCATTTAGTAAAATGAAATTTTTCGCTAATCTTTATCTGCTTGTCCCAGTCGCAAGTATGAAGTTTTTCGAAAATCGGCTGTAAATCAAGCTTATCTAAATTGGATAAATAATTTAACTGATTTGCTGTTTCAACACTAATTGGCTCACTTTCGATACTGTCAAACTCTATTTTAGAGTAATTATTAGAATGGCAATAAGTAAGAAAAGTGTTAAGACCAGTACCAAAACCCATTTCAAGTATAGATACGTTAGTGCTTAGTATTTGCTTTAAACCAGACTCTATATAAACATGAATGGCCTCGGTAACCGCCCCTTGCTTTGAGTGATATTGCTCATTTAAAAACCTAGACTTGAGCGAGTTACTTCCATCTTTAGTAATTATTATTTGATCGTCTATACTATCCATAAAGTAATAAGATATAATTTATTAAATTTGCACCCTCTTTCAAATGACAATTTTATGACAAAAAAGAACATCATCGATAAAAAATCGCTAAGCTTTTTAGAAAAGTATATTAACAACCCATCTCCAACAGGATTTGAGAGCGAAGGACAAAAATTATGGTTGGAATATATTAAGCCATACATTGACGATTACTTTGTTGACACATACGGAACTGTCGTTGGAGTAATTAATCCTGAAGCAGAGTATAAAGTAGTAATTGAAGCTCATGCCGATGAAATCTCATGGTTTGTACACTACATTACTAAAGATGGATTTATCTACCTAAGAAGAAATGGAGGTTCTGACCATCAAATTGCTCCCTCTAAAAGGGTAAATATTCATACTGACAAAGGAAATGTAGAAGCTGTTTTCGGATGGCCTGCAATTCATACTAGACATGGAAAAGAAGAAAAAAGTCCTCAAATTGACAATATTTTTCTTGACTGTGGATGTAACACAAAAGAAGAAGTTGAAGAACTAGGCGTTCATGTAGGGTGCGTAGTTACTTATCAAGATAAATTTACCGTTCTTAACAATAAATATTATGTAGGACGAGCGTTAGACAATCGAATCGGTGGTTTTATGATAGCCGAGGTTGCTAAACTTTTAAAAGAAAACAACATAAAATTACCTTTCGGACTATATATAACCAACTCGGTTCAAGAAGAAGTTGGCTTAAGAGGCGCACAAATGATAACCGAATCTATTAAGCCAAATGTGGCTATAGTAACAGACGTTTGTCATGACACTCAAACCCCAATGCTAAACAAGATTAAGCAAGGTGATCTTTCTTCTGGAAAAGGACCTGTACTAACATACGGACCTGCTGTTCAAAACAATCTTTTAAAATTGTTAATTGAAAGTGCTGACAGCAACAACATACCATTTCAAAGAGCTGCTGCTTCTAGAGCTACTGGAACAGATACAGATGCCTTTGCATACTCTACAGGTGGTGTTGCATCAGCGTTAATTTCACTTCCTTTAAGGTACATGCATACAACAGTAGAAAGCGTACATAAAGATGATGTAGAAAATGTGATTAGACTTATCTATCATTCTCTTCTCAATATTGAAAACAATCACGACTTTAGATACCTTAAATAGCATCTAACCAAACTCATTCCAAATGAAAATAACTAAAACACATACTTCGAAACTTGAAAATGTAGATTTTAACAATTTGCAATTCGGAAGAGTTTTTAGTGATCACATGGTCGTTTGCACCTACACTTCTGGAAAGTGGAGCGAGCCAGAGATTAAAGAGTACCAACCCTTTAGCCTCAACCCAGCTACACACGTATTTCACTATGGTCAAGCTATTTTTGAAGGAATGAAAGCATACAATAGTAAAGAAGATAAAACATTACTATTCAGACCTTTAGAGAATATTAGAAGATTAAACAAATCGGCTAAAAGGTTGTGCATGCCCGAAATAGACGAATCTATTTTTCTGGATAGCCTAACAAAGCTGATAGAGATTGATAAAAAATGGATTCCAAAAAAGGAAAACCAATCTTTATACATTCGTCCTTTTATGATTGCAACAAGTGAGTTCATTAGAGCAACTCCTGCAGACGAATTCACATTTTGCATCATCACTTCTCCATCAGACAAATATTATGCTGGAGAATCAAATTTAAAAATTGAAGAAAAATATTCAAGATCAGCACCAGGTGGTGTTGGCTTTGCTAAAGCAGCAGGAAATTATGCTGCTGCATTTGGACCTACCAAAGAAGCTCAAAACAAAGGCTATACTCAAGTAGTTTGGACAGATGCTAGCGATCATCAATACATCGAAGAATCTGGAACAATGAACATAATTTTTTTAATTAATAACACTATTGTTACACCAGAGTTAAGCGATAGTATTTTAGGTGGAATAACAAGAGATAGCATCTTGGAAATAGCAAAATCAAAAGGAATAAAAGTAGAAGAAAGAAAAATTTCCATCAGCGAAATAGTGGAAGCTTACGACAACAATAATATTTCTGAAGCTTTTGGAGTAGGGACTGCCGTTACGGTAAACCCTATAGATTCTATTACTTTTCGCGATAAGAAAATGGATTTCCGATATACATCAGACTCTATTTCGCTACAGCTAAAATCGGACTTACTAAATATTCAGTACGGAATAAGCAAGGACGAAAACAACTGGACACTTACCCTTTAAATATCATTTTATAGTGATAAATCCCGGCTTCTTCGAATTGAGAACCCTGAGACACAAATCCTAATTTTTGATAAAAGTTTAAAGCATTTACTTGAGAATTAAGGTAAATGCTTTTTTCTTGGGAAGAGATATCCTTCAAAACAGCACTAACAAGCTGTGCCCCATAACCCAAACCTCTAAACTCTTTTAAAATAGCAAAGCGTTCTAATTTAATTCCGAACTCAGTAAACCTCCATCTAGCTGTACCTACTGCAACATCGTTTGAGAAGAATAAATAATGGCTTGCCGTTTTATCAAAAACATCCATTTCCAAAACAGGATCAACTCCTTGCTCTTTAACAAAAACTTGAAACCTGATTTGTTGAGCAATTTTAAAGTTCTCGTCAGTAAATAAAATTTTACTTGTCAATATTTCCGACATGCTTTTCTATTATCGCTTTAAGGTTTGGCTTAAAATAATTCTCCCCCTTCAACACTTTTCCGTCTTCTCTAAAAATAGGCTTACCATTAGAATCAAGCTTCGACATATTGCTCCTCTGAATTTCATTGAATATCTCTTCAATAACATCCTGCATCCCGTGTTTTAAGACCGAGCCACACCATATGTAAAGCATATCGCCCAATGCATCAGCAATTTCTACGACATCTCCATCTTTACAAGCCTGAAGATACTCTTCATTTTCTTCTTTCATTAAGTCATGCCTTAATTGAAAAGTCGATGCTTCAACATCCGTTTTAAGTTTCGATTCATTGCCAATTAAAAAAACTTCGTGAAATAATTTTACTTTATCGATTTTATCTTTCATAAATATTAAATTATAATTTCTGTAAATGTAATAGAAATAAGCCTTTTTCGTTATTTTTGGTAACTAAACTAATTTATATAAATATTATGAAAAAATTATCATTATTACTTGTAGTAGCGCTATCAGTGTTTTCTTTTACTACAGCACACATTGACAGCTATATGGCTGACACTAAAAAAAGTAGTGTAAAATGGACTGGATCTAAAATTGTAGGAGACACACATTACGGAAACATCTCTATTTCTAAAGGAGCAGTAATGATGGATCATGGCGAATTAGTTGGCGCTAATTTTGTTATTGACATGAATTCTATGACATGTACTGATATAGAATCAAAAAAATACAACGCAAAACTAATTAGTCATTTAAAAAACGATGATTTCTTTGACGTAGAAAAATTTCCTACTGCAAGCTTTAAACTAATTACAGCAAAAAAAATAGCTGAAGGAAAGTTCAAGGTTAACGGAGAAATTATGATTAAGGAATTCAAAGATGTGGTTAGCTTCGAAATGGATGCTACTGAAAGAAACGGAACAATATCTACATCAGGAAAATTCACTTTTGACAGAACAAAGTTCGATGTTATTTATGGCTCAGGTACATTCTTTGACAACCTTGGAGACAAAGCAATAAACAACGATGTAACTATCGAGTTTAATATTGTAGCAAACAAATAGTGGAAAATATTACTAGAGGACATTGGGTTTTTGCAGCAATATTTGCTATTGCTTTTGTAACTTATCTTGTTTGGTCTTATAAAAAAGATTTTAAGCTAAATAAAATATATTATTCAGGAAGCTCCTATTTTATTCTAATAGTAATTGTACTTATGTTTTTACTCTATATTTTTAGAGGACTTATAAATTAAATAAATACCTAGATACCATGAAAATATTAAAAATACTTCTATTCTCCTTACTAGGAATAATTTCACTTTACGTAGTTGCCAACCTATTGTTTTCAGACAAATTTGAAGCAGAAAAGTCTATTGAAATAAACGCTTCTCCAATTGTAGTTTTCGAACAAATAAATAATTTCAAAAATTGGGAAAACTGGGACCCTTGGCTACAAAAGGAACCATCAATGAAACTTCAATACAACGAGATATCGTCAGGTATTGGAGCTATTAAAACATGGCAAAGCAACAACTCTTCTAACGGACAAATGGAGATTATCGAATCATCTTTCATAGATATTGTTAAAACCAAAGTATCTGTTGAAGGCTGGAATTCATTTGAAGGAATCCTCGTTCTAAAATCTAGAGAGAACGGAGTTATTATTTCATGGAAAAATAGTGGTAATTTAGATTTTCTCATGAGAGTTATGGGTCCTTTATTTAACAAAATGATTGGAAAAGACCTTGAAAAGGGATTGGAAAATCTTAAGATATATTGTGAATCTATTCCAGGAAATAGTTCTGAAATCTTTGTGTCAGAACAAATCAATTCTTATGAATTATCTATTACAGACAGCTGTACCATTAGCAACATTCAGCCTACATTAAGTAATATTTACAAGGAAGTATTTACAACGCTTGCAATAAACGGAATATCGGCTTCAAGCGCACCATTCGCACAATACTTAGTATTCCCAAAACAAGCCGGGGAAGAGGACTTAGTAATTTTAAAAGCGGGAGTTTTCACTAGCATAGAAATAGATCTTGAATCAAACAGAAAAATAAATAGTTCGGAAATTGTGTTAGACCAAACAATAGAATGCACACACTTAGGTGCCTACAGCACGTTAAATGCTACCCATCGAAAAATAGAACAATATTGCTTAGAAAATGATTTAATACTAAATTATCCTGGCTATGAATTTTTCGAAACAGATCCATCGATGGAAGCTGATATTTCGAAAAGAGAAACTAGAGTAGTTTATTCTTTCAGATAAACTACATATTTCTTCTATACTGCCCTCCTACTTCAAACAAAGCTTTTGTTACTTGTCCTAAAGAACAGTACTTACCTGCTTCCATTAGAGTTTCAAAAATATTTTTGTTTTGTATAGCAGCAGTCTGCAATTCATTTTCCCAATAAGATAAACGCTCTGAATGGTTAGACTTTAGGTTGGAAAGAATTTCTATTTGCATTTGCTTTTCTTCTTCCGTAGCTCGTACAACCTCAGCAGGTATAATAGTAGGTGACCCTTTAGAATTTAAAAAGGTGTTAACCCCAATTATAGGAAATTCTCCGTTGTGCTTTAACGTTTCATAGTACAAGGACTCTTCTTGAATCTTAGATCTTTGGTACATTGTTTCCATTGCTCCTAAAACACCACCTCTTTCGGTAATCCTATCAAATTCTAACAAAACAGCTTCTTCTACTAAATCAGTAAGTTCTTCTATAATGAACGCTCCTTGAATAGGGTTTTCATTTTTAGACAACCCTAATTCTTTATTAATTATGAGCTGAATAGCCATGGCACGTCTTACAGACTCTTCTGTAGGCGTTGTAATCGCTTCGTCATAAGCATTCGTATGCAATGAGTTACAGTTATCGTTAATAGCATATAAGGCCTGTAGAGTAGTTCTAATGTCATTGAAATCAATCTCTTGAGCGTGTAATGACCTTCCAGAAGTTTGAATATGATATTTTAACATCTGAGCTCTATCGTTAGCTCCATATTTGTTTTTAAGCGCCTTTGCCCAAATTCTTCTAGCAACCCTACCTATAACAGCATATTCTGGGTCTATTCCATTAGAGAAGAAGAAGGATAAATTTGGTCCAAATTTATTAATATCCATACCTCTACTTAAATAGTATTCTACATAAGTAAATCCGTTTGCCAACGTAAAAGCTAGTTGCGATATAGGGTTAGCTCCTGCTTCTGCAATATGATACCCAGAAATAGAAACGGAATAAAAGTTTCTAATCTCTTTTTGAATAAAATACTCTTGAACATCGCCCATCATTCTTAATGCAAACTCTGTGGAGAAAATACAAGTATTTTGTGCTTGGTCTTCTTTTAAAATATCGGCCTGAACGGTACCTCTTACCTTATTAAGAGTGTCTAACATAATTTTTGAATAGACATCTTTAGGCAAAACTTGATCACCTGTAATCCCTAAAAGATACAATCCTAAACCATTATTCCCTACTGGCAAATCTCCAACATAAACAGGTCTTACTTTACCCTTGTAAGCGTCGATTATTTTTTTATCGACCACTTTTTCAAGCTTATTTTCTTTAATATAGATTTCGCACTGCTGATCAATCGCTGCATTCATAAAGAAAGAAAGCAACATTGGAGCAGGTCCATTAATAGTCATAGAAACCGAAGTGGAAGGATCACATAAATTAAAGCCAGAATACAACTTTTTAGCATCATCCAGACAACATACAGAAACTCCAGAGTTACCAATTTTACCATAGATATCCGGACGTTCGTTAGGGTCATTTCCATAAAGAGTAACCGAATCGAAAGCAGTAGACAATCTTTTGGCTGGCATACCTAAACTCACATAATGAAATCTTTTATTGGTTCTTTCAGGACTTCCTTCTCCAGCAAACATTCTTGTAGGATCCTCCCCTTCTCGTTTGAAAGGAAACAAACCAGAAGTGTAAGGAAATTTACCTGGAACATTTTCCTGTAATTGCCAACGAAGTAAATCTCCCCAAGCGTCATATTTAGGAAGTGATATTTTAGGAATATCAGTTTGTGAAAGAGACTTAGTGTGAGTTTTGATCACCAACTCTTTGGCTCTTACTTTAAATAGGTAATCTTCGTTTTTGTACAATTGCTTTAAATCGTCCCACTTCTCAATTAACACTTTGTTTTTAGGATCTAAATCCATTAACTTTTTAGCGTAGGCACTTTTTAATTGCAATATTAAATTAGCATTTTCCTCATTGTCTTCAGACTCTATTGTTTGTATGGACAAATCAATAGCATAAAGCTCTTGAGCAACTTTAGTTTGTTTATTAACCCAAGTATCATAAGCTCTATTGCTATCTGATATTTCGGAAAGATACCTTGTTCTTTTAGGAGGAATTACAAATATCTTTTCAGACATTTCTGATGTAATCTGAAAAGTAGACTTTAAATCAACTCCTGTTTTTTCTACTAACTTATCAATTATCGCTCGATATAAAGAATTAACTCCTGGGTCGTTAAACTGAGAAGCGATAGTTCCATAAACTGGCATAGAATCAATATCCTGATCAAACAAAACATGGTTCCTTTGATATTGTTTTTTCACATCTCTAACCGCATCTAATGCACCTCTTTTATCAAACTTGTTTAACGCTATAAGGTCAGCAAAATCGAGCATATCAATTTTTTCTAGCTGTGTTGCAGCTCCATATTCCGGAGTCATCACATACAAGGAAGCATCCGAATGTTCTAAAATTTCGGTGTCGGACTGTCCAATACCTGAAGTTTCTAAAATGATTAGATCAAAATTAGCAGCTTTAAGAATGTGTAGAGCTTCGTTAACATGTGCAGACAAAGCTAAATTTGCTTGACGAGTAGCTAAAGAACGCATATATACCCTATCACTTTTAATAGCATTCATTCTAATCCTATCTCCTAACAAAGCACCTCCAGTTTTTCTTTTAGAAGGATCAACTGAAATAATAGCCATTTTTTTATCTGTAAAATCAATTAAGAATCTACGTACCAATTCATCAACCATAGATGATTTTCCAGAACCACCAGTACCAGTAATTCCTAAAATTGGTGTATTTGATTTTAAAGACAAGGCCTTAACACAATCTAATTCAGCTTTTGCTTCTTCAGGATAATTTTCAGCAGCTGAAATTAATTTAGCAATATTTTTAATTGATGACAAATCTTTGGAGCACCCTTCAACATTTTTTCCAGTAGGAAAATCAGATCTTTTAATTAGATCATTAATCATTCCTTGAAGCCCCATTTTCCTACCATCATCCGGATGATAGATTTTAGTAATTCCATAATCGTGCAATTCTTTTATTTCTTCTGGCAATATAGTACCACCCCCACCAGCAAAAATCTTAATATGATCAGATTTCTTTTCTTTCAAAAGATCATACATATACTTCAAATACTCGGTATGACCTCCTTGATAAGATGTCATCGCAATAGCATTTGCATCTTCTTCAATAGCACAATTTACAACCTCTTCCACAGAACGATCATGGCCTAAATGAATCACCTCACATCCTGTAGCCTGGATAATTCTTCTCATAATATTTATAGCAGCATCGTGGCCATCAAAAAGACTTGCAGCAGTTACAATACGTACTTTATTTATTGGTTGGTATGGTTTTTCGGTAATCATAGATTATAAATAATTAGCTGCTGCAAATATATATTATAAGTCACTATTTTTTGGCTAAATTTGTAAGCAACCTAATATGAAAGTGGAAACTATTATAATTGGAGCCGGAATTTCTGGTTTAAGCACTGCTCATTTTTTATCTAAAAAGAGCAGTGATTTTTTAGTAATCGAATCTGAGAAAAAGGTTGGAGGAATAATCAGCACCAAAAAAGAGTCTGGTTTCCTGTGCGAGAATGGCCCTAACACTGTTTTATTAAACAATGATGCAATCGAAGAGTTAATTTATGATTGTGGTCTAACTAATGAAATAATTTTACCTAACGAATCAGCTAAAAAAAATAGATTTGTTTTTCATAAATCTAAAGTTCAAGCCCTACCATCTAATCCATTTCAAATATTCAGCACTCCCCTTTTAAGTTTTTGGGACAAAATTCAATTTTTACTGGAACTAATTAGACCGGCAAAAAAAGAAAATGTTAGCGTTAAAGAATTTTTCGATTATAGATTTAGCTCCAACTTCACAAATCAATTTATCGAACCCTTTCTAACAGGAATATACGCAGGTAACATAAAAAAAATGAGCATGAAGCACGCTTTAAAAAAAGTGTGGGACATGGAGCAAAAAAACGGAAGCTTAATCAGAGGGTTAATGAAGAATACCTCTTCTAAAAAACAAGCACCTATCTTCAATTTTAAAAATGGCTTATCACAACTAACTGATAAAATAAAACATAATTTAGAAGATAAAATTCTAACTGGCCATTCTGTAACTTCTATCCAAAAAACAGAAGGTGGTTATATATTATTAATAAATAAAAAAGAATATTTCTGTAAAAACATCATCTCAACTATTCCTGCTTTTTCTTTAGCCAATCTTATTGAAGACAAAAATCTAGTTAAGGAATTAAATGAAGTAAAATATGCGCCTGCAGAAGTTTTTCACTTTGGTTTTAAAAACGAGGATATTAAAAATCCTATTAATGGCTTTGGCTTACTTACAAAAGCAAGCGATAAAAAATCTTTTTTAGGAATATTATTTAACAGCGAAATTTTTGATCACGTTAGTTCTAAAGAGTCCAAACTATTTACAGTTATAGTAGGAGGAGAAAGACAACCTCATCTTTGTGAACTTCCAATAGAAGAACTCCAGGCATTAATAGAAAACGAATTAAAAGAATTAATACAATCACAAAAGAAGCCCCACTTTAGCAATCATTACAGTTACAAGAAAGGAATTCCTCAATACCAAATGAATCATCAAAATTTACTAGATGCAATTCACTACTTTCAATCAAAAAATCAAAATTTCTTGATTTCTGGGAATTTCACTAAAGGCGTTTCAGTGAGTGATTGCATTCAAAATGCAAAACAATTAGTCAATAATATTAACTTAGCAATCCAATAACCTTACGAGATGAACAAGATATATTTTTATTCTACAACTATTCTACTTGCTATTGCTGCTTTATTTTACATCCAAAAAGAGCAAGAGCCAATTCCATTTAACAAAATCTATCAATTCCCTTCAGAAGGACCTAAAGCAAGAAAAGCTTGGGATACCCAAAGATTGGTAAATCCTGAAACAGGAATGATGCCTAAAAATATCAGAAAAAAAGAATTGGCTTTCACAAAAGACTTGCCTAGCGATATTAACAACTCAAACCTCAACTGGACAGCAGCAGGCCCCTTTAACGTAGGAGGAAGAACTAGAGCTTTAGCTATAGATGTCTTAGATGAAAATATACTATTAGCAGGTGGTGCATCTGGAGGAGTGTGGCGCTCTACTAACCTAGGACAGAATTGGGCTAAAATGACAAAACCTCTACAGCTTCATAATGTAACCTGTATTGAACAAGATACTAGAGAAGGTAAAGAAAACGTATGGTACCATGGAACTGGCGAACTAACAGGGTCTTCTGCGAGTGGTACCGATGCTTATTTTGATGGCAATGGAATATATAAGTCTATAGATGGAGGATTAAGCTGGGACTCTATAGCGGGAATTCAATTAGAAGGAGGAGATACTATCTTCACATCAGACAACAATGCTGCAGGTGGCTTTAACGAATTTGATTTCATCTGGAACATTGCATTGGACCCTTCTAATTCAGATCAAGACGAAATGTATGCTGCCACTTACGGCTCTATTCACCAATCTTACGACGGCGGACTAACATGGGTAAGACAGTTAGGTGGCGGGTTAGCGTATTACAATAATGTCGAAGTAAGTCCTTCAGGAATAGTTTATGCAACTTTAAGTTCGGACGGAACAGATAAAGGAATTTGGCGATCTGAAGATGGAGAAAATTGGACTAATATTTTACCAACTGATTTCCCTGAAGTCTATGGAAGAACTGCAATAGGGATAAGTCCATCTGACGAAAATGAAATCTATTTTTTAAGTTCTGAGACAGAAGGAGAAGGTCAATTCACAAATACATTCTTTGAAGGTCAAACATGGACTTCGTTATGGAAATATAATTACTTATGTGGCGATGGAACTGACAGCTGTGGAGTATGGCAAAACTTATCGCAAAACATTCCAGCAAACCAACCAACCACATTTGACAACTTTAATTCTCAAGGAGGATATAATCTATTGGTTAAAGTAAAGCCAGACGATAGCAATGTTGTTTTTATTGGAGGAACCAACTTATGGAGATCTACTGACGGTTTTACCACAGACTCAAATACAGCTCAAATTGGTGGTTATTACCAAGGATCTGACCATGGATACGATAACTGGGACATATACCAAGACCATCACCCTGATCAACACGAACTATTATTTTTACCTTCCGACCCTAATGTAGCACTTAGCGGAAACGATGGCGGTATACATATTTCTACAAACTGTTTGAGCACACCGCATCAATGGCAAAGACTAAACAACGGATACCAAACTACTCAACTTTATTCTGTAACATTAGGGAAAGGAAATAGCGACCTCATGATAGGAGGTTTTCAAGACAATGGAAACTTTCTAACTCTTTCTGATGACGAAACAGCAAGTTGGGAGATGCCTTTTAATGGAGACGGATCCTTCAATGCAGTAGCAGACAATGAAGAAGACTTCTATCTTCAAATTCAGAGAGGTGTTTTGTTTAAAATGAAACTTAACGAGAACGGAGAGGTTTTAACATACAACAGAATGGATCCTTTAGGTGCAGATACAAACAATTACGAATTCATAAACTACCTGGCTATGGATCCTAATAATGATGACATACTATATTTCCCTAACGGAAAAAAACTTTGGAGGAACAATACTTCTTCTCAATTTGAGTATAACAACTCGCAAGTTAGAAGCAATCAAGGGTGGGAATTATTCTCGGATACATGTAAAAGAGAAATTACTTCAATAGACGTATCTACCTATCCCGCAAATACCGTTTATGTAGGTACTTCAGGTAAATACATTTATAAAATAGAAAATGCCAATTCTGGAGACGCCTCCTTTACACAGATAAGCAATTTACCTACAGATTTTGAAGCTAACATTTCGGCTATAGAAATTGACCCTACAAACGATCAAAGAGTTTTAGTGCTAACTTCAAATTATCAAAGCTATAGCCTGTTTTTCACTGACAATGGTGGCGAATCATGGAAAAGAGTTGGAGGTAATTTGGAAGAATCATTAAGCGGAGGTGGCAACGGCCCATCTATGAGAACAGCCGAGATTGCCGTACTAGGAAATGACACCTTATATATGGTTGGAGGAAGCACTGGTCTTTACGCAACAGACAAACTGGAAGGAACGGATACAGAATGGACACTTATAGGAGCACAACAATTTGGAGGTGTGGTTGTAGAAAACATTCAGTTTAGAGCATCAGACGGCAAACTAATGGTCGGAACTCACGGAACCGGTATTTACACTACTAAAATTGAAAGTATTTATGATGTTCTCCCAAGTCTAGTTTCTACTCAAGAAGCACAAACAAGACCATTCAATTTATACCCAAATCCGGCTAAAGATTTTGTGACTATCAACTTTGATTCAAAAGAAATGTACAAAGTGATGACGGTAAAGGACATTAACGGTAAAACAATAGAAAAGATCGAAATAAATTCTAACTCAATTAGATATAACACTAGCAACTTAAAAAGTGGGATTTATTTAATATCTCTAATTGGAGAAACAAAGTCTACTACCAAAAAGTTAATTGTAGAATAAATTAAGAAAAAGATTTAATCTGATTCTCAAGCATATTTATTTTTGTTTGAGCATCCGATTGTTTTTTCTTTTCCATTGCAACTACTTGCTCTGGAGCGCTATCTACAAATCTTTGATTGGATAATTTTTTATTTACCGAATTAAGGAACCCCTTTGTGTAAACCAATTCTTGATTCAACTTTTCTAACTCTGCTTCAACATCTACACTTTGGCCAAGAGGCACAAAGAACTCATTACTTCCTACTCTAAATGAAAAAGCACCATTTACCTTTTCGTCCACATAGTCGATATGAGTTAAGTTAGACATCTTAGCAATCAAAACATCAATAGACTTATCAAAATCGCCATTAATTTTAATAGATAACGACAGCGCTTCTTTATTAGGGATTTGCTTGCTATTTCTAATATTTCTTATTCCAGAGATTATCTCAGCACCAATATTAAACGACTGTAAAACAGAAGTATCAACTGAAGAAGCGACAGGCCATTGAGCTACAATAATATCATCTTCTCTTTCTTTAATCAAATGCCATATTTCTTCAGTAATAAACGGCATAAAAGGATGAAGTAATTTCAAAACAGTCTCCAACATTTCTATAGTAGAATGGTATGTTTTGGTGTCAATAGGAGCTTGATAAGCTGGCTTAATCGCTTCTAAATACCAAGAGCAAAAATCATCCCAAACAAGCTTGTAGGAGCTCATTAATGCTTCCGAAATTCTGAATTGATCAAATGATTTTTCAATTTCTGTAATTGTTACATTGGTTTTATTAGCAAACCAATCAATAGCAATTATAGAAGATTCTGGCTGTTCTATATCTTGAACCTCCCATCCTTTAATTAAACGGAAAGCATTCCATATTTTGTTGGAAAAATTACGGCCTTGCTCACACAAAGATTCGTCGAAAGGCAAATCGTTACCAGCAGGAGAAGACAATAACATCCCTACTCTAACACCATCTGCTCCGTGTTTGTTCATTAATTCGATAGGGTCAGGAGAATTACCTAAAGATTTAGACATTTTCCTTCCTAACTTATCTCTTACAATTCCTGTCAGGTATACATTTTTGAAAGGAATTTCTTTTTGATATTCTTTACCTGCCATTATCATTCTAGCTACCCAAAAGAATAATATTTCTGGAGCGGTAACTAAATCTTTAGTAGGATAGTAATACCCTATTTCTTCATTATCCGGATTTCTTATTCCATCAAAAACAGAAATAGGCCACAGCCACGAAGAAAACCAAGTATCTAAAACATCTTCATCTTGTCTTAAGTCTTCAAGCGTTACATCGGCTTTTTTAGCCTGAGCCAATACCAATGCTTCTTCTTTAGAACTAGCAACAACAAAATTATTGCCATCATAAAAGTAAGCTGGAATTTGTTGGCCCCACCATAACTGTCTAGAAAGGCACCAATCTTTTATGTTTTCCATCCAATGACGATAAGTGTTTTTAAACTTTTCAGGATAAAAATTAATATCGTTATTCATCACGCAGTCTAAAGCAGGCTTAGAAAAATCTTCCATTTTCAAGAACCATTGCATAGATAGCTTAGGTTCAATTACAGCATCTGTTCTTTCCGAGTATCCTACTTTATTTTTAAGCTCTTCAACCTTATCGAGGAATCCTTTTTCTTTTAAATCAACCGCAATTTGAGACCTTACTTCAAAACGATCCATGCCAACATAGAGCTGACCCAATTCGTTAATAGTTCCATCGTCATTAAAAATATCTATGACTTCTAATCCGTGTTTGTCTCCAAGCTGGTAATCGTTTAAATCATGTGCTGGAGTAACTTTCAAAGCTCCAGTACCAAACTCAACATCTACATAATCATCAAAAATGAATGGTATAGAACGATTTACAAGAGGAACAATAGCCTTCTTTCCTTTTAAATGAGAATACCTTTGATCGTTTGGGTTAACACAAATTGCGCTATCACCCAAAATAGTTTCTGGTCTAGTGGTAGCAATCGTTATTGTTTCTTCACTATCTTCAATTTTGTATGTTATATAGTAAAGTTTAGAATCTACTTCTTTATGTATTACTTCTTCGTCAGAAAGTGCTGTTTGAGCCGAAGGATCCCAATTAACCATTCTTACTCCTCGATATACTAATCCTTTATTAAATAAGTCAACAAAAACAGATATTACCGATTCACTCATAGAATCATCCATTGTGAACTTAGTACGATCCCAATCACAAGAAGCACCTAATTTTTTAAGCTGCTCTAATATAATCCCTCCATGCTTTTCTTTCCATTCCCAAGCATGAACCATGAACTCTTCTCTGGAAATGTCATTTTTATCAATACCTTCTTTAGCTAATTTCTGAACCACCTTAGCTTCTGTTGCAATAGAGGCATGATCGGTACCAGGAACCCAACAAGCATTAAAACCTTTCATCCTTGCCTTTCTAATCAATACATCTTGCAAAGTATTATTTAGCATATGACCCATGTGCAATACCCCCGTTACATTTGGTGGAGGAATCACAATAGAATATGGCTCTCTATCATCAGGAGTGGAAGAGAAATATTTTTTATCCATCCAATGGGCATACCATTTGGATTCTGAAATATTTGGATTGTATGTTTTAGGAATACTCATTGATTAAATCTTGGTCGTCAAATTTAGTAAAATTTAAAAGTTTTTTAGCTTAGTTTTTAGGCTTTTAGAATATAATAATTTACTACTTTTGTTGTTATTACATTGATTAATTAAAATTTAAACTAAAATGAAAAATATATTTTTAGCATTAGCATTTTTAGTAGCCTTGACTACTGTTGCACAAGATAAGGTAGTTGCTCCATCAGAAAAAGCAGATGTAAATGGGCCAGTTATGAGTTTTGAAACTGCAGTTTTAGACTACGGTAAAATAGAACACAAATCAGATGGAAACAGAGCTTTCGTATTGACAAATACTGGTAATGCTCCATTAATTATCTCTAATGCTAAAGGAAGTTGTGGTTGTACTGTACCTACTTGGTCTAGAGACCCTCTTGCTCCTGGTCAGTCTACTGAAATCGGAGTTAAATATGACACCAAAAGAATTGGAAAATTTACTAAGACTATTACATTGACAACCAATTCTGCTGAAAAAACAAAAATCCTTACAATTAAGGGAGATGTACAGAAACCAGTTACAGCACCAGTTGCTCCAGCTAAGACTAGCACATCCCCATTAGAAGTAAGATAAACTTATTCTAAATAATAATTTACCTCCATTATATGGGGGTATTTTTTTGCTTTAAATTATGCCTAAAATTTCAAAGAAAGGAATCGAGATGCCAGAATCTCCAATCCGAAAGCTAGTACCTTTTGCGGAAAAAGCTAAAAAAAATGGAAAACACGTTTTTCATTTAAATATTGGTCAGCCAGACATTGAATCTCCAAAAGCTGCTATTGATGCTGTACAAAAATTCGATCACAAAGTGGTAGAATACAGTCATTCTGCCGGATTTGAAAGTTATAGAAAAGGATTAGCCCAATATTACAAGGGAGTTGGGATTGATATTGATTTCTCTGACTTATTAGTAACTACTGGTGGCTCTGAAGCTTTACTATTCGGATTAAGCACATGTTTAGATGCGGGGGATGAAATAATTATTCCAGAGCCTTTTTATGCTAATTACAACGGATTCTCTACTTCTTCAGGAGTAGTAGTAAAACCAATCACTACCACTATAGATAACGGATTTGCTCTTCCTAAAATAGAAGAATTTGAAGCTTTAATTACTGAGAAGACAAAAGCAATATTAATTTGCAATCCAGGTAACCCAACTGGCTATTTATATTCTAAAGAAGAATTAGAAACATTAAGAGACATCGTTATAAAACACGATCTATTCTTATTCTCTGACGAAGTTTATAGAGAGTTTTGTTATGACGGAGCAAAACACCATTCAGTTCTAAATATTGAAGGATTAGAAAACAATTCTATCGTTATAGATTCTACATCTAAAAGATACAGTATGTGTGGAATAAGAGTAGGTTGCATTATTTCCAAAAATAAAGAGGTAATAGCAACCGCATTGAAATTTGCACAAGCAAGACTTTCTCCTCCTACATTTGGTCAGGTTGCTGGAGAAGCTGCATTACAAACTCCAAATTCTTATTTTGAAGAAGTTAGTAAGGAATACGTAGAAAGAAGAAATTTAGTAATTGAAGGTCTAAATAAAATAGAAGGTGTAATTTGCCCTATGCCTAAAGGCGCTTTTTACTGCATTGCACAACTTCCTGTTGACGATGCCGATAAATTTGCACAATGGCTACTAGAATACTTCGACCACAACGGAAACACCTTAATGGTTGCTCCTGCTGCAGGCTTTTATTCTAATCCAGAATTAGGAAGGCAACAGGTACGAATCGCTTATGTACTAAACAAAAAATCACTTTCTAAAGCAGTAGAATGTTTAGAGCAAGCACTTAACGTTTACCCAGGCAGAACACTATGATAGACATAGAAGACTTTAACAAGAAAGTATTAAAGAAGAAAAAAGAACACCGCAGGTTCTTTGTGAAATTAAAAAGCGTCAACCCTAAAAAGTTGGATGAATATGTTCACCCTATTCATGATGAAGTATTTTCTTGTACCGATTGTTTAAAATGTGCTAACTGTTGCAAAACAACTAGTCCAATATTTAGCGACAGAGACATCTCTCGTATTGCTAAGCATTTAAGAACAAAACCTTCTATTCTGACCGAAAAATATTTAAAACTTGACGAGGACAAAGAATATGTTTTGAAAAAAACGCCTTGCACTTTTTTAGATGATGACAATAGATGTAGCATTTACGACGTCCGACCTAAAGCTTGTAGAGAATTTCCTCACACAGACAGAGTAAAGCAAACTCAAATCTTACACCTTACACAAAAAAATGTGGAAGTTTGTCCGGCAGTATTCGAAATTGTAGACAAATTAAAAGCAGCAATTAAATAATAACATCTGTTTTACTAAATACCAAAAAGCCCCATTTTATAAAATGGGGCTTTTTGTTTATCTTTGTTAAAGAATCGACTCTTAATCAATTCTACTTACATGAAAAACTAACTTATAGAAACCTATTCTTTATCATTCCATTATAAATATTTTCTAGAAACTAAAGCATACGACTTCTTTTATAGCGGTTTGTAATAAATTCTTAAACAAATAAATCCATGAACAAAAACTTAATTGCATCATCAACTATTTTAATAAACTCTACACCTCAAAAAATTTGGGATGTTCTAACAAATCCTGAAAAGGTAAAAATCTATCTATTCGGAACTAAAATAAAAACAGATTGGAAAAAAGGAAGTCCGATTAGTTTTAAAGGAGAATACCATGGAAAAACATACAATGACAAAGGAATTGTAATAGACTATCAGCCCTTACATAATCTTAGCTATTCTTACTGGAGTAGTTTTTCTGGATTAGAAGATAAAACAGAAAACTATGCCATCATTAATTATCAATTAAAAGAACAAGGAGAAGGCATTTACTATTTCACATGGCACCAACAAGGTTTTGCATCGGAAGAAGGGAAATGCCATACAGAAAAAGTACTTATCGCAATGCTTCTAGAAATAAAAAAAATAGCAGAAGAATAAAAAAAGACATGAAAAAAATTAACTTAATAATTACATTGACTTGCCTATTTACAATGCTTGGTTATGCTCAAAATGATACTTCAACAGACAATCAAAGCGAGGAGCTAGGACGGGTAGATTGGTATAGAGATTATGACAAAGCTATCGCTATTGCTAAAACAGAGAATAAAGTTGTAGTGATATTATTTCAAGAAGTGCCAGGTTGTGCTACATGTCGCAATTACGGACACAATGTGCTAAGCCATCCTTTAATGGTAGAAGCGCTAGAAAACTCTTTTATTCCACTTGCAATACACAACAACGATGCGGGAAAAGACAGAGAGATACTGAAGAGATTTGGAGAGCCTAGCTGGAATAATCCTGTTGTTAGAATTATTGATGTAACCGGAAATGATTTAGTTAAAAGAATCAGCAACGACTATTCGGCTATCACATTATGCCAAAGTTTAATAAAGACTCTAAAACTAAGAAACTCCCCTATTCCTAACTATTTACAATTATTAGAATTAGAACTATCTTCTGCGAAACCTGAAAATGTTTCTGAAGAATATTTTGCAATGCATTGCTTTTGGACAGGAGAAAAAGAATTAGGAAAATTAGACGGAGTGATTGATGTCGAGTCCGGATTCATTAATCATAACGAAGTGGTAAAGGTAAAATACAATTTAGATTTAATAAATACGACCAAACTAAATAATTATGCAACCTTATCTGGCTTTAACAACATAGAAAATCAGAATTATTCTAAAAGCAAAAAGGATGTCCATTATTTTTTGAAGAACACTATCTATAAATACATGCCATTAACCGAACTACAAAAAACAAAAATAAATAGTGCTTTAGGTCATCAAAAAACAGGACAAGAATATTTAAGTCCTAAACAAATGAAATGGCTAAATGCATATCAAGAAACAAAATCTTACACCATTTTGTTAGACAAAGAATTTAAAGTAGCTTGGACTATCAAAGAAATGGAGAAAAATTAATAAAGAAAATGATTTGAAAAAATTATTGAATGAAATATCAAAATGTACTCTGTGTTCTTCTTTTCTAGAACTTGGTCCTCGCCCGATATTGTCTGCGGTCAAGACAAGTAAAATTGTAATTATTGGTCAAGCACCAGGAACAGTAGTTCATAAAAGCGGAGTTCCTTGGGACGATCATAGTGGAGAAAACTTAAGAAGATGGCTAAGTATCGACAAAGAAACCTTTTATAATCCAGAAAAAATTGCTCTTATTCCTATGGGATTTTGTTATCCTGGAAAAGGGAAAACAGGCGACTTAGCCCCTAGAAAAGAATGTGCTCCACTTTGGCACATTAGACTTTTAGAAGAGATGAAAGAAGTCAAATTAATTTTATTAGTAGGTAAATACGCTCAAGATTATTATTTGGCAAAAGAATCCAAAAAAAATCTGACAGAAAACGTTCGTAATTTCCAAAATTTCTTACCAAGCTATTTTGTATTACCCCATCCTTCTCCAAGAAATAATATATGGCAAGCAAAGAACGATTGGTTTAAAAAAGAAGTCATTCCCGAATTAAAATTAATAGTAGCAGATATATTAAAATAATCCGTATTTAATAAAGCAAATAAGGTTCTCTCATTTCTTTAAATTCTTGCAATCCTTTTTGCCACGATTGACGAATTTCGTTAGCAGACTTTCCTGTAATGATTTGATCTCTCAAATTATTTCCTCCAGCTAGCTTAGCAAAAAAATTATTGAAAAAATTTTCTTTGTCATCACAATTCTGAAAAGCAAAAAGGAGGTACTCTAAATTAATTTGGCTCAACAAATTTTCGTTTCGCAAATCTTCACCAAAACACTTTACATTTTCATATTTTGGGTATTTAGAACCTGGCCCACTTTTTGGTATAAACGAATAATCGGTTTGTAAATAAGGAGCACCAAAATGCTGAAAAGGAATATCAGTTCCTCTTCCCACACTCACATTAGTACCTTCAAAAAAACATAAGGAAGGATACAAGTTTATGGATATGCTATTAGGTAAATTGGGTGAAGGATTTATCGGTAAATCATATTTGGTTTGTCTATCGTAATTTTTCATTTTGATTACCGTTAATTCACAGGTCAAGCCATCTATTAGCCAATTTTGTCCGTTTATCATTTGAGCATACTCTCCTATTGTCATTCCGTGCACTACGGGAATAGGGTGCATTCCTACAAAAGAAGTGAAAGCAGTATCTAATACAGGGCCATCTGTATAATGAATATTAGGATTAGGCCTGTCGAGCACAATTAGCGAAATATTATTTTGAGCTGCTGCTTCCATCACATAATGAAGCGTAGAGATATAGGTGTAAAAACGAGCTCCAACATCCTGAATGTCAAAAACAATTATATCCAGATTTTGCAATTGTTCGAAGCTAGGTTTTTTGTTTTTACCATATAAAGAAACAATAGGTAAACCACTTAGTTTGTCAATTTCGTTTTCTATGTAAGTTCCTGCGTCTGCTTTGCCTCTAAAACCATGTTCGGGACTAAAGACTTTAAGAACATTAATATTGGCTCCTAACAAAGAATCTACTAGATGAACATTGTCAATCATAGAGGTTTGATTAGCTACCACAGCAATGTTTTTTTGCGATAACAAAGGGAAATAATTAGTTGTCTGATGAGCTCCTAATTTTATTTGAGCTTTAGTGCAAGATAGACTAGTGGCAAGGGCCAAAAAAATAAATAATTGTGTACTTTTATATTTCATAATTATGAATTTATCATTCTTCATAGCCAAACGTTTAATTGGCAAATCGGAGCATCGCTTTTCCCGACCTGTAATGAGAGTCGCCATATTAGCGGTTAGCTTAAGCATAGCGGTAATGCTTATCTCCATCGCTACAATTAGCGGCTTTCAAAACGAAATTAGAGACAAAGTTATTGGTTATGGTTCTCATATTCAAGTAACTCATTTTTCCAAAGATAATTCTTTCGAGTCTAAAATTTTACCGAATTCTAGCGAACTCAAAAATAAAATTTCTAAAATAGATGGCGTTGTAGATGTGCAAAAATTTGCAACCAAGGCTGGCTTAATAAAAACAGATGAAGAAATTTATGGAATTGTTTTAAAGGGAGTAGATCAAAATTATTCCTTTTCCTTTTTTGAGAATTATTTGTTAGACGGGGAAATTCCTATTTACAATTCCGAAAAGATAAGCAATGAAATTATCATTTCCAGTACCATAGCAAGTAAATTAAAAATGAAAGTAGGAGATACATTTACCACCTACTTTATACAAAAACCAACAAGAGCCAGAAAATTTTCTATAAGTGCTATTTATGATTCTGGGCTTAGCGAGTTTGATGACTTATACATCGTCGGAGACTTAAAGCACATACAGAAACTCAACAAATGGTCAAAAAACCAATGTGGTGGACTAGAAATAAAAAGCTCCTCAATTGAGAAATTAAGCGAAACAACTAAGCTAATCAATGGTGAGATTGGTTATGACCTAATCGCACAAAACATAACCGATTTAAATCCTCAATTATTTAACTGGTTAAAACTTCAAGACATCAATGTTATTATTATCATCGTATTAATGATGTTAGTTGCTTTAATAAACATAACTACTCTCCTATTTATTTTAATTCTGGAAAGAATACAGATGATTGGTATTCTAAAATCAATGGGGTTAAGCGACTGGGGAATAAGAAAGATATTCTTGTATTTCACTAATTACATCATGACAAGAGGTTTGTTATTTGGCAATGTTTTTGCTTTAACACTATTATTGATTCAAAAAGTGTTTAAAGTTGTAAAGCTAGACCAAGCAACCTACTACATGAGTGAAGTGCCAATTCACTTTGACTTAAAAGACATCTTACTTCTAAATTTAGGGACAATTACCATATCCTTTATAGTGCTAATTATCCCAACATATTTGGTGAGTAAAATAAGACCAATAAAAACAATTCGATTTGAATAAATCCCATCAATAATTGATAAATTTGTAAATATGAAATACTTTAACCACATAGTTGAAACTATAGGAAACACTCCTCTAGTAAAATTAAACCATACCATTAAAACAGAGGCTTTAATATTAGCCAAAGTAGAAAGCTTTAACCCAGGGCATTCTACTAAAGACAGGATGGCAATAAAGATGATTGACGACGCCGAAAAACAAGGCTTGCTAAAACCAGGAGGAACTATAATTGAAGGAACTTCTGGTAATACGGGAATGGGTTTGGCCTTAGGTTGTATTCAAAGAGGATATAAACTTATCTGTACTATTTCAGACAAACAATCTAAAGAGAAGATGGATATATTAAGAGCTATGGGAGCTCAAGTATATGTTTGTCCTACCAATGTAGCTCCAGATCATCCGGAATCTTATTATTCGGTTGCACAACGTTTGAACGACGAAATTCCTAACTCATTTTACCCTAACCAATATGACAACTTATCTAACCGATTAGCCCATTACGAATCAACGGGTCCAGAAATATGGGAACAAACAGATGGTAAGATCACTCACTTTATCGTAGGGGTGGGTACAGGAGGTACTATTTCAGGAATTGGGAAGTATTTAAAAGAAAAAAATCCAAATGTTAAAATTTGGGGAGTAGATTCTTATGGCTCTGTTTATAAAAAATACCACGAAACAGGAATTTTTGATGAGAAAGAAATTTACTCTTACATCACAGAAGGAATTGGAGAAGATATTTTACCTAAAAATGTAGATTTCGATATTATCGATCATTTCGAAAAGGTAACCGATAAAGATGGTGCTATATATGCCAGAAAAATTGCAAAAGAAGAAGGTATAATGGTGGGTTACTCTTGTGGTAGTGCCGCTGCCGCTTTAGACCAATTAAAAAGCCAGCTTACAAAAGATGATGTAGTGGTAATCTTATTTCATGATCACGGTTCTAGATACGTTGGTAAAATATTCAACGACGAATGGATGAAAGAACAAGGATTTCTTGACTAATGAAATTTGTTGATCAACTAAATAGAGAAATAAATTTAGATAAAAGTCCTTGCCGCATCGTATCACTTGTTCCCTCACAAACGGAATTATTAGTCGATTTAGGATTAGGCGATAAATTAGTTGGGATAACAAAGTTTTGTATTCACCCTAAGGAAACTATCAAGTCAATAACTAAAATTGGAGGAACCAAAAACTTTAATTTAGAAAGAATACGATCTCTGAACCCTGATTTAATTATAGCCAACAAGGAAGAGAACGAAGAAACTAAATTAAAAGAATTAATGAGCGAGTATCCTGTTTGGATAAGCGATATTAAAGATTTGGATGATGCTCTAAATATGATAGAGCAAGTTGGAGCTATAACAGGCAAAGGAGAAATAGCCAACAAATTATCTAAAACAATAAACGAAAGATTTCATCAATTCGCATCCACTTCAAAAACTAAAAAAAGAGTCCTATATCTTATTTGGAAGAATCCGTATATGAGTGTAAACAAAGACACTTTTATTAATGATATGATAAATAAATGTGGATGGGAAAACGCCTGCCCTGATACTAAAAAAAGGTATCCTGAGCTAAGTATAGAGGAAATAATAAAGCTAAAACCAGACAACATTCTCTTATCATCTGAGCCGTTTCCATTCAAAGAAAAACATATTTCCGAACTTAAAGAAATCATTCCAAACGTAACTATTTCAATAGTAGATGGAGAAGCATTTAGTTGGTATGGGAGCAGATTATTAGCTAGCTCAGATTACTTCGCGAAACTATTAAACGAACAACAATAAATCATTATCTTTGTCCCCTAATATACTTTTATGAAAACTGCAAAATTCGATAAAGATCACTCAAAGGAATTCATAACAGATTTAAGACAATCTGTTGACGAATATTTTAAGAAAAATAACATTTCACGATTCGGAAATTGGAATATGATTGTTAAAAGTATCTTTATGATATCTTTATATGTTGTTCCTTTCATGGTAATGTTACTAGGAAACTTATCTCCTTTGGCATTTTGGCTAATGTGGGTATTAATGGGTGTTGGTATGGCCGGAATTGGTCTATCTGTTATGCACGATGCTAACCATGGTGCGTTTTCTAAAAACAAAACTATAAATACTTTTTTTGGTTTAACATTAAATTTTCTAGGTGGAAGTGCTAAAAACTGGAGAATACAACACAACAGACTACACCATACATTTACAAATGTTGAAGGTTTTGATCCTGACGTTAGCCCAATGCCTTTACTAAGGTTTAATCCTTCAGCACCTCTTAAGAAAGTACATAGATTTCAACAATACTATGCATGGTTTTTCTATTCTCTAATGACAGTTTCTTGGTCAACTAGTAAAGAATTCAAACAACTGAATGACTTTAGAAAAGACAAGGTGATTACAAAAAAGGAATACATGCCATTAATGCTTGAGATGGTAGCTTGGAAAGTAGTTTACTATGCATACATGTTAGTTATTCCATTCATATTGCTTCCTAATTTAACAATAGGGTTTTGGCTAGTGTGCTTTTTATCTTTGCATTTTGTTGCAGGCTTTATTTTAGCAACTATTTTTCAGACGGCTCACGTAATGCCTGACTGTGAATTTCCAGAAGTAAACGAAGAAGGTACAATAGAAAACAACTGGGCAATACACCAAATGCAAACAACATCAAACTACGCTCCTAAGAGTAGAATATTCTCATGGTTTGTAGGCGGATTAAACTACCAAGTGGAACACCATTTGTTTCCAAATATTTGCCACGTACATTACAAGAATATATCTTCTATTGTTAAACAAAAAGCAGAGAAGTATAACTTACCTTACTATTCTCAAAAAAGCTATTTCTCTGCTCTAGGAGAGCATTTTAAAATGTTAAAAATGTTAGGTGAGAAATAATAAATAAAAATCTATATCATTAAAAAAGCCTACTCATTTGAGTGGGCTTTTTTAGTTTTTGGGATGCTATAGTTAGTGCGTTAAGAAATGAGAAGTATATAACACAATCTTTTAAGCACTTATTAGCCAACTATACGAATCATATTAATCTAATTATCTAGATGTATTGAAAGCTTAGGAAAAACACTTAGCACCTCTTAAAACAAAAAGTAATCATAAAAAAAGCCCACTCAAATGAGTGGGCTTTTTTTAAATGTAATATGTATTAAGCTTCAGCAGTTGGGCCACCAAAATTAAGAGGAATAGTAGCTTGCTCAACGTTTTTAATTTCTCCGTGCTGCTTTTCAAATTTACTAACATTGTCAATCAATGCTTTCATAAATCTTTTAGCATGCTGTGGAGTTAAAACGATTCTTGATTTAACTTTAGCTTTAGGAACACCTGGCATAACCTTGATGAAATCTACAACAAACTCGCTAGGAGAATGGTTGATGATAGCAAGATTACTATAAGTACCTTCAGCTATTTCCTCAGATAATTCAATATTTAAACCCTTTTGTTTTTTATCGTCTGACATAATTATTCTACAGTAACTGTTTCTTCTAATTCGTCAGCCGCAGCTTGTTTTAACTGATCGTATTCTTCTTGAGAACCAACAACAATATCATCGTAAATCTTAAGACCAGTACCAGCTGGTATCTTATGGCCTACAATAACATTCTCTTTAAGTCCTTGAAGAGTATCACGCTTACCGTTAATAGCAGCAGCATTAAGTACTTTAGTTGTTTCTTGGAAAGAAGCCGCTGAAACCCAACTATTAGTCTGTAGGGCAGCACGAGTAATTCCTTGAATAACTTGTTCACTTGTAGCTGGAACTGTTTCACGAGCAGTTACTATATTTAAATCTTTACGCTTAAGTCTAGAATTTTCTTCTCTAATCTTACGAGCAGAAGCAATTTGACCTACTTTAAGCACATCAGAATCACCTGCATCTTCGATTACTTTCGTACCGTAAATACGATCGTTTTCGTCCATAAACTCAAGCTTAGTAACTGTCTGACCGTCTAAGAACTTAGTGTCTCCAGCATCAATGATATTCATTTTACGCATCATTTGTCTAACGATGACTTCAAAGTGTTTATCATTAATTTTCATACCCTGCAAACGATATACTTCTTGTATTTCGTTTACAATATATTCCTGAACAGCAGTAGGTCCTTTAATACGCAAGATATCAGATGGAGTAATTGCACCATCACATAATGGCATTCCAGACTTAACGAAATCGTTTTCCTGAACTAATATGTGTTTAGAAAGTGGAATTAAGTACTTCTTAACTTCACCAGATTTTGAAGTAACAATAACCTCTTTATTACCTCTCTTGATTTTTGGTCCGAAATTAATGATACCATCAATTTCAGTTACAACAGCAGGGTTAGAAGGGTTTCTAGCTTCAAATAGTTCGGTGACTCTAGGAAGACCACCCGTAATATCACCTAATGAAGAAGCTAATCTAGGAATCTTGGCAATAATTTTTCCTGGTTTAATTTCTTCACCATTTTCAACAGTAAGGTGAGCTTTTACAGGAACACTATAACTTCTAAGTGCAACTCCTTTCTTATCTACCACCTTAATAGTAGGATTAAGAGTCTTATCCTTTCTTTCGATCATTACTTTTTCTTCAAATCCTGTTTGCTCATCCGATTCAACTCGGTATGATAAACCTTCTTTGATATCCATGTAATCAATCTTACCACCTAATTCAGAAATAATTACTGCATTATATGGATCCCAGTTACAAACCAATGTTCCCTTTTTCACTTTGTCACCAGACTTAGCGTAAAGAATTGATCCGTATGGAATATTAGTAGTTGATAAAATAACTCCTAATTTTTCGTCTATAACTCTAGCTTCAGATGTTCTACTGATAACTAACTCAATTTCTTTTCCATCATCATTTTTAGATAAAATAGTTTTTAAGTCGTCTATCTCTAATCTACCTTCGAACTTAGTCATTACACTAGACTCGGAAGCAATTTTAGATGCAGTACCACCAAAGTGGAATGTTCTTAATGTAAGCTGAGTACCAGGCTCTCCAATAGATTGTGCAGCAACTACACCTACAGTATCACCAGGAACAGCCATGCTTGCAGTAGATAAGTTTCTACCATAACACTTAGAGCAAATACCTCTTTTAGATTCACAAGTTAATGCTGATCTAACTTCAACAGTCTCAATATGAGCTGCATCAATAAGATCGGCTTTATCTTCAGAAATTAACTCACCAGCACCAACAATTAAATTGTCTTTAGAGTCATAAATCTCATGAAGAGATACTCTACCAACAATTCTGTCAGATAATGGTTCCGTTATTTCGTCGTTTTTCTTTAATGCAGAAGTTTCTAATCCTCTTAAAGTACCACAATCATCTATAGTAACAACAACATCTTGCGATGAGTCAACTAGTCTTCTTGTTAGGTAACCAGCATCTGCTGTTTTAAGTGCTGTATCGGCAAGACCTTTACGTGCACCGTGAGTAGAAATAAAGTACTCAAGAATGGATAATCCTTCTTTAAAGTTGGCAATAATAGGATTTTCAATAATCGCTGCACCACTTTTATCTCCCGATTTTTGTGGTTTCGCCATCAATCCTCTCATTCCACCAAGTTGCTTAATCTGTTCTTTCGAACCCCTTGCACCTGAGTCAAGCATCATATACACAGAATTAAATCCTTCTTTATCAGAACTTAATTGACGCATTACTTTTTCAGTAAGGTGTGCGTTAGTGTTAGACCAAATGTCAATTACTTGGTTGTATCTTTCATTATTAGTAATGAATCCCATGTTGTAGTTAGCAGATACTTCGTCAACCTGACTGTAAGCATCGTTAACCATTTTATCTTTTTCTTCAGGGATAATTACATCACCTAAGTTAAAGGACAAACCACCTTTGAAGGCCATAGAATAACCAATATCCTTAATATTATCTAGGAATTCTGCAGTTTTTGCAATTCCAGATACTTTAAGAATATCACCAATAATATCTCTTAGTGCTTTCTTAGTAAGAATTTGATCAATATAACCAACTTCAGCAGGAACGAATTCATTAAATAGAACTCTACCTGTAGTTGTTTCAATTAATTTTGAAACAAGTTTATGATCTACAATTAAGTCTGCTTTCACCTTGATGATAGCGTGTAATGCAACTCTTCCTTCGTTATAAGCAATTTTTACTTCTTGATCAGAGTAGAAAGACAAACCTTCTCCCTTAGCTCCTTTCAAAGACTTAGTCATATAATAAAGACCAAGTACCATGTCCTGAGAAGGTACTGTAATAGGAGCACCGTTAGCAGGGTTAAGAATATTGTGAGAAGCTAACATTAATAATTGAGCCTCCAATACAGCTGCCTCACCTAAAGGTAAGTGAACTGCCATTTGATCACCATCAAAATCGGCGTTAAATGCAGTACAAACTAAAGGATGTAAACGAATCGCTTTTCCTTCAATCATTACAGGCTGGAATGCTTGAATACCTAAACGGTGAAGCGTAGGAGCTCTGTTTAATAAAACAGGATGTCCTTTCATTACGTTTTCTAAGATATCCCAAACAACCGGTTCTCTTTTATCAATAATCTTTTTAGCAGATTTAACCGTTTTCACGATACCTCTATCAATCATTTTGCGAATGATAAACGGCTTGTAAAGTTCTGCAGCCATGTTTTTAGGAATACCACATTCGTGCATTTTCAAGTCAGGTCCTACAACAATTACCGAACGAGCAGAATAATCTACACGTTTACCAAGTAGGTTCTGACGAAAACGACCTTGTTTTCCTTTTAAACTATCTGACAAAGATTTTAATGCTCTGTTTGATTCTGTTTTAACAGCACTAGATTTTCTAGAGTTATCAAACAAAGAGTCAACTGACTCTTGGAGCATTCTTTTTTCATTTCTTAAAATTACCTCAGGAGCTTTAATTTCGATTAATCGTTTTAAACGATTGTTTCTAATAATAACTCTTCTGTAAAGGTCATTTAAATCAGAAGTAGCAAAACGGCCACCATCTAATGGAACAAGAGGTCTTAATTCTGGTGGAATAACTGGAATAACTTTCACAATCATCCATTCAGGCTTGTTCTCAATTCTTAGACCAGCATCTCTAAATGCTTCAATTACTTGAAGACGTTTTAATGCTTCCGCTTTTCTTTGCTGAGAAGTTTCTGTGTTTGCTTTATGTCTTAAATCAAATGATAATTGATCAAGATCTAAACGCTTTAACAATTCGATTAAAGCTTCAGCACCCATTTTAGCGATAAACTTTTTAGGATCTTCATCATCTAAATATCTGTTTTCGGCCGGAATTCTTTCCAATGCGTCCAAATATTCATCTTCAGTTAAGAAATCCATATAATTTAAAGGAAGACCTTCATTGTCTACAGCTGTACCAGCCTGAACAACAACATATCTTTCATAATAAATTATCATATCTAACTTCTTTCCTGGTAAACCAAGAAGATATCCTATTTTATTAGGATTAGATTTAGAATACCAAATATGAGCTACAGGAACAACTAATTGAATGTGTCCTGTTCTTTCTCTACGTACTTTTTTCTCAGTTACTTCAACACCACATCTGTCACAAACAATTCCTTTGTAACGAATTCTTTTGTATTTACCACAGTGACATTCAAAGTCTTTAGTAGGTCCAAAAATACGCTCACAAAACAAACCATCTCTTTCTGGCTTATATGTTCTGTAGTTGATAGTTTCTGGTTTTGTTACCTCTCCACTTGACTTTGCCAAAATATTTTCTGGTGATGCTAAGCTAATTGTAATACTAGTGAAACTATTATTAACTTCTTTTTTACCTTTTCTTACTGCCATGTCTATTTATATATAGAGTTTTAAGATTCTTAAAAATTAGTCTAGTGAAACTTTTAATCCAAGTCCCATAAGTTCATGCATCAATACATTGAAAGATTCTGGAATTCCAGGATTTGGCATTGGACTACCTTTTACGATTGCCTCGTAAGCTTTAGCACGACCAATAACATCATCCGATTTAACCGTTAACATCTCTTGTAAGATATTAGCAGCACCATATCCTTCTAATGCCCAAACTTCCATCTCTCCTAATCTCTGACCACCAAACTGAGCTTTACCTCCTAATGGTTGTTGAGTAATTAAAGAGTATGGTCCGATAGACCTAGCATGCATCTTATCGTCAACCATGTGACCTAATTTAAGCATGTAGATAATACCAACCGTTGCTGGCTGATCGAATCTTTCACCAGAACCACCATCATAAAGATAAGTTTGTCCGTATCGAGGTAAACCAGCTTCGTCAGTTTCTTTATTGATATCATCAATAGAAGCACCATCAAAAACAGGGGTGAAATATTTTCTATCTAACTTTTGACCTGCCCATCCTAAAACTGTTTCATAAATCTGACCCAAGTTCATCCTTGAAGGTACACCAAGTGGATTTAAAACTATATCCACAGTAGAACCATCTTCTAAGAACGGCATGTCTTCATCACGTACAATTTTAGCAACAATACCTTTGTTACCGTGACGTCCAGCTAATTTATCCCCTACCTGAACCTTACGCTTTTTCGCAACGTAAACTTTAGCAAGTTTTAAAACACCAGCTGGTAATTCGTCTCCTACAGTAATAACAAACTTCTCACGTCTGAATTCCCCTTGTAGCTCACTATTTTTAGTAAGGAAGTTGTTTAACAAAGTCTGAACGTTTGAGTTCAATTCTTTATCTACTACCCACTTAGTGCTTCTATAGTCAAGTGTTTCGAAATCAAGGGCTTGAAGTGATTTTAATGTGTACTTAACACCTTTAGAAATAGATTCTTCACCTAAACCATTAATAATACCTTGAGAAGTTTTACCACTTAACAAAGTAAATAGTTTGGATACTAATTTAGATTTAAGTTCAGCACCTTTAACGTTGTATTCTTTTTCTAAAATTACAACAGATTCTTTGTCCATTGCTCTAGTTCTCTTGTCTTTAACAGACTTAGAGAATAGCTTTTTATCAATAACAACACCTTTAAATGAAGGTCTAGCCTTTAATGAAGCATCTTTTACATCACCAGCCTTGTCACCAAAAATTGCTTTTAACAGCTTTTCTTCTGGTGTAGGATCAGACTCTCCTTTTGGAGTAATCTTTCCAATGATGATGTCTCCAGCTTTCACTTCAGCACCAACGCGAATCATTCCGTTTTCATCTAAGTCTTTAGTTGCTTCTTCACTAACGTTAGGAATATCTGCTGTTAGTTCTTCTGCACCACGCTTAGTATCACGAACATTTACTACCATTTCTTCAATATGAATTGAAGTAAATAAATCTTCTCTTACTACTCTTTCGCTTAATACAATTGCATCCTCAAAGTTATATCCTTTCCAAGGCATGAACGCTACTTTAAGGTTTCTACCAATAGCAAGTTCGCCATTTTGAGTTGCATAACCTTCACAAAGTACTTGACCTGTAGTTACTCTATCACCAGCTTTAACAATTGGCTTTAGGTTAATACATGTATTTTGATTGGTCTTTTTAAATTTAATTAAAGGATAAATTTTAACATCCTCATCAAAAGTTAAAAGTTTGACAGCATCCTCGATTTCATAGCGAATATGAATTTCACTAGAATCAACGTATTCTACCACACCATTACCCTCTGAATTAATAAGAACTCTTGAATCCTTAGCAACGTGAGGCTCTAATCCAGTACCAACAAGAGGAGCATCCGCTTGTAATAAAGGTACAGCCTGACGCATCATGTTAGATCCCATCAATGCACGGTTGGCATCATCATGTTCCAAGAATGGAATTAAAGATGCGGCAATAGATGCAATTTGATTTGGAGCAACGTCCATTAAGTTAATATTAGCAGGCTCAGTTACAGGATAATCACCCTCATAACGAGATTTAATTCTATCGTCACCGAATACACCTTTTTCATCAATAGGAGCGTTTGCTTGAGCAATAGTCATTTTATCTTCTTCTTCAGCACTCAAATAAATTGGAGCAGCATCAAGATCAACCACACCATCAACTACAGGACGGTAAGGAGTTTCGATAAAACCTAAATTATTCACTTTAGCAAAAACACATAATGAGGAAATCAGTCCAATATTTGGACCCTCAGGAGTTTCAATAGGACAAAGTCTTCCGTAGTGAGTATAGTGAACATCTCTCACCTCAAAACCGGCTCTTTCTCTTGAAAGACCACCTGGCCCTAGTGCTGACATTCTTCTTTTGTGAGTTACTTCAGCAAGCGGATTCGTTTGATCCATAAACTGAGACAACTGATTCGTTCCGAAGAAAGAATTAATAACAGAAGAAAGAGTTTTAGCATTAATAAGATCAACCGGAGTAAATACTTCGTTATCTCTTACATTCATTCTTTCACGAATAGTTCTGGCCATTCTAGAAAGACCTAAACTAAACTGATTAGAAAGTTGCTCTCCAACTGTTCTAACTCTTCTGTTACTTAAGTGATCAATATCATCAACATTTGTCTTTGAATTAGCTAATTCAATAAGATTCTTAATGATAGAAATTATGTCTTCTTTTGTTAAAATCTGAATTTCAGAATCTACATTTAAACCTAATTTTTTGTTTATTCTAAAACGACCTACCTCACCTAGACTATATCTTTGGTCAGAGAAGAATAATTTATCAATAATTCCTCTTGCTGTTTCCTCATCTGGCGGCTCAGCATTTCTAAGTTGTCTGTATATATATATTACAGCCTCCTTTTCTGAGTTGGTAGGATCTTTTTGTAGTGTATTGTAAATAATAGCATACTCCGAAGTACTTACGTCTTCTTTGTGTAGTAGAACAGTTTTTGAACCAGACTCAATAATCTCATCAATATGTTCTTTTTCTATTATTGTTTCACGGTCGATGATAACTTCGTTTCTTTCAATAGAAACAACTTCACCAGTATCTTCATCTACGAAATCTTCGATCCATGTTTTAAGAATACGAGCTGCTAATTTTCTACCAACAACTCTTTTAAGTGCAGCCTTACTAACTCTTACTTCATCAGCAAGGTTAAATATTTCTAATATGTCTTTATCGTTCTCAAATCCAATAGAACGTAATAAGGTTGTAACAGGTAATTTTTTCTTCCTGTCAATGTAAGCATACATTACATTATGTATATCTGTTGCAAATTCAATCCAAGAACCTTTAAAAGGAATAACACGAGCAGAATACAATTTAGCACCATTTGCATGGAAACTATGGCCAAAGAATACACCAGGTGAACGGTGTAACTGAGAAACAACAACTCTTTCAGCTCCGTTAACAACAAATGAACCTTTAGGGGTAACATAAGGAACAGAACCAAGAAAAACTTCTTGTTCGATTGTTTCAAAATCCTCGTGATCAGGATCGGTACAATAAAGCTTTAATTTTGCTTTAAGAGGTACTTTGTATGTAAGACCTCTTTCAATACATTCTTCAATCGTATATCTTGGAGGGTCAATATTGTAGTCAATAAATTCTAAGACAAAATTATTTCTTGAATCAGAGATAGGGAAATGGTCATTAAAAACACGCCATAAACCTTCTTCTTTTCTTCTTTCAGACGACACTCCAATTTGGAAGAAGTCTCTAAATGCTCCAATTTGAATATCCAAGAAATCCGGATATGTAAATTGATTTTTTGTGGATGCGAAATTAATTCTATTAGACATACTTTTTTTGAGTCAGTTTAACTTAAGTTTTGTAGTTTTTCAACTACATTATTTTTTAAACACAAAAGGGTTTAAGCTCTATTGTAAACAATAGAACTTAAACCGTTGAGTAAATTGTGAAGTGCTTATTTAAGCTCTACTTCAGCACCAGCCTCTTCTAATTGAGCTTTTAATGCTTCAGCCTCATCTTTAGCAACACCTTCTTTAACTGCTTTTGGAGCGCTATCTACGATCTCCTTAGCTTCTTTAAGTCCAAGACCTGTTAGTTCTTTTACAAGTTTTACAACTGCAAGTTTAGAACCACCAGCGGCTTTAAGTACTACATCGAATTCTGATTTCTCTTCAGCAGCGTCAGCGCCACCTCCTGCAGCAGGTCCAGCAACAGCTACAGCAGCAGCTGCAGGCTCTATACCATACTCGTCTTTTAAGATATCAGCTAATTCACTTACTTCTTTTACAGTTAAGTTTACTAACTGTTCTGCGAAAGCTTTTAAATCTGCCATTTTAATTTAGTTTTAATTGTTTATTAATATTGTTTTTAATGTGGAAGCATTAAATAATTAGTGGTGCGTAATCACTAAGTTTTATTCTGATCTCTCAGATAAAGTTTTTAAAATTCCTGAAAGTGTACCTCCCGCTGATTGTAGCGATGAGATAACTGTTTTCGGAGGTGACTGTAATAAGCCAATGATTTCTCCAATCAATTCGTCTTTTGATTTTAGAGAGCATAACACTTCAACTTGATCATCTCCAAAGTAGAAACTTTCTTCGATAAAAGCTGATTTTAAAACCGGCTTATCTTGTTTTTTTCTAAATTCCTTGATAATTTTTGCAGGAGCATTTGTAGACTCCCCAAACATAATCGCAGTATTTCCTTTTAAAGAATTATACATTTCAGCAAAGTCGATGTCGTTTTTCTCCATCGCTTTTCTCAAAAGTGAATTTTTAATCACTTGGATTTTAACATCACTTTTGAAACAAAGACGTCTTAGATCACTGTTTTTTTCAGCAGTTAACCCAGAAATATCCGTCAGGTAAAAGTTTTTATTTTCAGCTAGTTGAGCTCCTAGCTCAACAATTGCATTGTTTTTTTCTTCTCTTGTCATAGTATGATATGATTAGATTGATTTTTCGTCGATTCGAATACTCGGGCTCATTGTGCTAGACATATAAACGCTGTGCATGTATATACCTTTAGAAGCCGAAGGTTTTAGTTTAACAATAGTTTGTAACAACTCATTTGCGTTATCAGCAATTTTAGCAGCATCAAAAGAAGCTTTACCTATTGCACAATGAATGATACCAAATTTATCAACCTTGAAGTCTATTTTACCTTTTTTAACATCAGAAACAGCTTTACCTATTTCCATAGTAACAGTACCAGTCTTAGGGTTTGGCATAAGACCTCTTGGCCCTAATACTCTACCTAAAGCACCTAATTTACCCATTACAGATGGCATAGTGATAATAACATCAACGTCAGTCCAACCATCTTTAATTTTTGCGATGTAATCATCCAAACCAATAAAGTCAGCACCAGCTTCTTTAGCTTCAGCTTCTTTATCAGCAGTTACTAAAGCAAGAACTTTAACGTCCTTACCAGTACCGTGAGGTAAAGTAACAACACCTCTAACCATTTGATTAGCTTGTCTAGGATCAACACCTAATTTTACAGCAACATCAATAGAAGGATCAAATTTAACATTAGATATCTCTTTAACTAATCCAGCTGCTTCATCAACAGTGTAAAATTGATTTTTATCAATTTTAGCACTTGATTCTTTTTGTTTTTTACTCAATTTCGACATGATAGATTAGTTTTTTTGTGGAGCAGAACCTCCTTTAATAGTAATACCCATACTTCTTGCAGTACCTGCTATCATTAGCATAGCCGAATCCATATTAAATGCATTCAAATCAGCCATTTTATCTTCTGCAATTGCTTTAACCTGATCCCAAGTTACAGATGCTACCTTTACTCTATTAGGTTCTCCAGAACCACTTTTTTTCTTTGCAGCTTCCAATAATTGAACAGCAGCAGGTGCTGTTTTAATAATAAAATCAAAAGATTTATCCTTGTATACAGTAATAGCTACAGGAAGAACCTTTCCTTGCTTATCTTGTGTACGAGCATTGAACTGCTTACAGAAATCCATGATATTAACACCTGCAGCACCTAATGCAGGACCAACTGGAGGTGATGGATTAGCAGCGCCTCCTCTAACTTGAAGTTTTACAACTTTACTTATTTCTTTTGCCATTTTTAGTTTGTTTTTAGAGTATCTTAAAAAATTATTGGAAGCGAAAATCCTTATCCAATACTCAGTTGCTTTAATACTCTATTCTTTTTCTACTTGCATAAAACTCAATTCAACAGGAGTTTTACGACCAAATATTTTTACTGTAACCTTTAACTTTTTCTTTTGTTCATCAATTTCTTCAATGAAACCACTGAAAGAATTGAAAGGACCATCTATAACTTTAACAGACTCTCCTACTACATAAGGAATAACCATTTCTTCATCCGTTAATGCTAATTCGTCTACTTTACCTAAAATTCTATTAACTTCAGATTGACGCATTGGAACTGGTTCGCCACCTTTAGTAGCGCCTAGAAAACCAATAACACCAGGAACTGATCTTATAGTGTGTGGAATTTCACCAACAAGATTGGCTTCAATTAAAATGTAGCCAGGAAAGAAATTACGCTCTTTGCTAATTTTTTTTCCATTTCTTATCTGAAAAACCTTTTCGGTTGGAACTAGGATTTGAGAAATAAAGTCAGTTAATTTTAATCGAGAAATTTCGTTCTCAATATAAGTAACAACTTTCTTTTCTTGTCCTCCTATTGCTCTAACTACGTACCAGTGCTTATCTGCCATTGTTATTTTTTAAAATAAATCGTAGAAAAATTTTGTTATGTTTTGGAAACTAATATCCATTACAAAAACTATAAGTGCAATAATTAGAGATGCAACAGCAACAACTATAGAACTGCTTTGAAGTTCACTCCAAGTTGGCCACGATACTTTGTTAAGCAAATCGTCTGCTGACTCTTTAATATATTCTACAAATTTTGCCATTTTATTATTTATTAAGCACGGGTGGAGAGACTCGAACTCCCAACCAATGGTTTTGGAGACCACTACTCTACCAATTGAGCTACACCCGTAAATAGCAAGAGGAAAGACCAAATTTTGATCTTTCCTTCTGCCATGAATTAAAAACTGTACTATGAAACGATTTCAGTAATCTGACCAGCACCAACAGTTCTACCACCCTCACGGATTGCAAATCTTAAACCGATACTCATCGCTACCTTAGCAATCAATTCAACAGTAATAGTTAAGTTATCACCTGGCATCACCATTTCAGTTCCATCAGGAAGTTGGATCTCACCAGTTACATCTGTAGTTCTAATGTAGAACTGAGGACGATATTTGTTATGGAATGGAGTATGACGTCCACCCTCTTCTTTCTTAAGGATATAAACCTCTGCTTTGAAAGTAGTGTGAGGAGTTACAGAACCTGGCTTACAGATTACCATACCTCTTCTAATATCAGTTTTCTCAATACCACGTAGTAAGATACCAACATTATCACCAGCTTCACCTCTATCTAAAATCTTACGGAACATCTCTACTCCAGTAACTGTAGAAGCAAGTTTTTCAGCACCCATACCAATAATATCTACACCATCACCTGTGTTAGCAACACCAGTCTCAATACGACCAGTAGCTACAGTACCACGGCCGGTAATTGTAAATACATCTTCAATTGGCATTAGGAAGTCTTTCGCATTATCACGAACAGGCTCAGGAATATGAGCATCAACAGCTTCCATTAATTTCATTACAGTATCAACCCATTGAGCTTCTCCGTTCAATGCACCAAGTGCAGATCCAGAGATAACTGGAGAGTTATCACCGTCAAAATCGTAGAAAGAAAGCAATTCTCTTACTTCCATCTCAACTAATTCTAGAAGTTCTTCATCATCTACCATATCCACTTTGTTAAGGAATACGACAACAGAAGGAACACCTACCTGACGAGCTAATAAAATATGTTCTCTTGTTTGGGGCATTGGACCATCGGTCGCAGCACAAACTAAAATTGCACCATCCATTTGAGCAGCACCAGTAACCATGTTCTTTACGTAATCGGCGTGACCTGGACAGTCAACGTGTGCGTAATGACGGTTAGCAGTTTCATACTCAACGTGAGATGTGTTGATAGTAATACCTCTTTCTTTTTCTTCTGGAGCGTTATCGATAGAGTCAAACGCTTGAGCTTCACACAATCCAGCGTCCGCCAATACCTTGGTAATAGCGGCAGTCAAGGTAGTTTTTCCGTGGTCAACATGACCAATTGTACCAATATTCAAGTGTGGTTTGGTACGAATAAAATTCTCTTTTGCCATAGCTAGCTATTTTTAAATTAATTAATATTTAACCTTTTATAAACAAGGCTGTTTTTTTATCCATTGAGCCAATGACGGGAATTGAACCCGTGACCTCTTCCTTACCAAGGAAACGCTCTGCCTCTGAGCTACATCGGCTTAGTTAAGAGCGGGAGACGGGATTCGAACCCGCGACCCTCAGCTTGGAAGGCTGATGCTCTGGCCAGCTGAGCTACTCCCGCTTAATTGTTGTGGGGGGAGAAGGATTCGAACCTTCGAAGGCGAAGCCAGCAGATTTACAGTCTGCCCTCGTTGACCGCTTGAGTATCCCC
>TARA_B110000908_G_scaffold44420_1_pt1 | contig 59060 bp, 61 predicted proteins | sample TARA_B110000908 | Tara Oceans TARA_B110000908 (sample SAMEA4398067) | marine metagenome | biome: Polar Biome; feature: [DCM] deep chlorophyll maximum layer (ENVO:01000326); material: water (ENVO:00002006), including particulate matter (ENVO:01000060) such as... | depth 36 m
GGTAAAGCTTCTGATATAAAGATCACCGTCAATGATCGGTCGAATGCTCTGCGCCGAACGAAGTTGTTTGATTACGCATCACCTACGATTCAGAAGTGGATGGAAACCAACAAGCTTCATCGTAAATCACGCGAAGGTGAGGTCGATTTCGCAAGGCGTGTTTTCCAGCAAATAGTCAAGCAGTCGACCTATGAGTATTTGGGGAATCAAAACCGAAGCTCGTCTCACGTTTGCTCGAGTAAGAAATCGGACTGTGGAGGTCTATCCATCCTATTTGCCAGCGCTCTTAGATCCCAAGGCGTTCCCGCACGTATCCGCGTAGGTCGCTGGGCTCAGTCGGCGAAAGCTGGAGAAAAAGTAGGTTCTATCATCTATCATCAAGAGCACGTGAAGGCAGAGTTTTTTGCCCAAGGCGTGGGTTGGGTTCCTGCGGATTTATCATCGGCAGTACTGCACGATAAGACTCGGAAGAAACTAAACTATTTTGGTAAAGATGTCGGAGATTTCATTACCCTGCACCACGATACAGAGATTTCATATGATACGGTTCATTTTGGGATCAAGACGATGGACTTTTTGCAAAAGCCGGCATTCTGGGCTACGGGGTCGGGCGACTTTAATGGTAATTCGGTAAAAGAGAGTTGGACGGTTGTTAAACGGGCCGTAAAGCGTTAGGATTCCAACAATGGAAGATGAGACCACGCTAGGAGAGGACGGTGCAGATCTTTGCATTCATTGTCTGAAGCCCGTTGGTCACAACGCGAACTTTTGTATTCACTGCCGTGCGCCGCTTAATTTTTTGGCGGGGAATGTGCCGTATTACTCGGTTTTTGCGCAGGATTTATTTTTCGCACGGCGGTTCAAGAACCCAAAAACTTGATGACCGTATTGGGCGTTTGGGCACTGTTTGCTTACATGGCCTCTTATGGTTCGCTCTTTGCTGTGGTCGGTATTTTCGCGATTTACCAGAGCACGATGAATTACTTGGATTATCGTAGTCAGCTGAGAATCGACAGGGAAGAGAATGAGGCTTCGCTCGAAAGCGAGTAATCCCTAGTTCTATAGAAGGTAATAAACTTTTTTCATAGTTATGAAAATTCTGGCGGAATAATATCCGGCTGATATGCTCCCAAATCTTGTGATAAGTCATCCTGGCCTGTCACAATCACAACAACCTAATAACTGAACCCAAATTATTAATTATACTCGATATGAAAAAAGTAATCCAAAGCCTGTCCCTGATGTCTGTCGTTGCCGTTTCCGCATTTGCCCTTAGCTCCTGTGGTTCTTCCGCTGCTGGTTGTGCAAAAGCTTGTTGTGCCAAGAGTTCTTGTAAAGCTGGCTGCTCCAAGGCCTGTTGCGCTAAGAAAAAGACCTGTGCAGTAGGTTGCACTAAAGCATGCTGCGCAAAGCCATAAGGCCCTAGCTACTAACTATCATCGCTCGATGACCCGATTGCGGATCATCGGGCGTTTTTTGTTTTGTTCTTCCCATTGCGGGACCTAGCGGTAATGAATTCGTCCAGCAAGATGATCCAACTTATTGAGAACCTAAAAGAGCTGCAGTCGATTGATCAACCGTTGCATCTGGCACTTGGAGTTTTCGATGGTGTGCACATTGGGCACCAGGCTGTCATTCAATCGGTCGTGGATGCCGCTAAAACAGATGGTGGCGTCGCAGGCGTTGTAACCTTTGATCCACATCCCATTCGTGTCCTCGCTCCCCACTTGGCACCGCAAAGGATCCTCGCGTCGCTCAATCACAAAGGGGAGTTGTTTGCGGCTCTTGGTGTGAATGTCATGGTTGTGGTTCCTTTCACTCAGGAGTTTGCCAACTGTGAAGCAGAAGATTTTTTGACTAAACTCCTCAACGCGTCACGCCAGCTGAAGACACTAGCGATCGGAGAGGACTGGAAGTTTGGTAAGCAACGGCAAGGTGACATCGCCTTGCTAAAATCGTTTGGTGCTGACAATGGCATAAATATCAGCGCTACAAGTGCAGTCATGCTAGACGGTGAACGGGTCAGCAGTACAAGAGTTCGCCAAGCAATTCGTGATGGAAACATGAAAGCGACTCATGCCATGCTCGGCAGGGAATACACCGTTCTGGGTACGGTGGTGAAAGGTCGCCAACTTGGAAGAACCATTGGCTTTCCTACGGCTAATCTACGCGTTCACAACGAGCAACTTCCAAACGATGGTGTATGGTCTGTAGAAGCCACCTTGGAAAATGGAGAGGTTGTGTGTGGAGCAGGGAATCTGGGAATACGGCCAACCGTCGAAGGTGAGGGGGCTAGGCGCATGCTGGAGATCCACCTACTCGATTATTCGGGCGATTTATATGGGACTGATATGGAAGTCAGATTCCTAGAGTATGTCCGAGCCGAGAAAAAATTTGATTCCCTCGATGATCTGAAGTCTCAGATCCACGATGACGTCGCATTCTGCCGAAACCTCTGCCAATCCTGACATTTCGGGGTCTGCTCGCTATATCGGTTTGACCTATGGCCCAGCCTGTGGCTATTCCATTTCGACCCAATAAAATTATGAAACCACCTATTACTGTTTCAGTTACAGGTGCTGCCGGCCAGATCGGTTATGCACTCCTCTTTCGTATCGCATCCGGTGCCATGTTCGGCCCGGATCAATCCGTTAACCTTCGTCTCATCGAGATCGAGCCAGGTATGAAGCCGCTTCAAGGCGTTATCATGGAGCTCGAAGACTGCGCATTTCCGTTGCTCAATGAGATCACCGCTACTTCCGACCTGAACGAAGGCTTCAAGGGCGCTAACTGGGCACTGCTCGTTGGTTCCGTTCCACGTGGCCCAGGTATGGAGCGTGCTGACCTGCTTAAGGTCAACGGAGGTATCTTCACCGGACAAGGCCAAGCGATTGCTGCCAACGCCGCTGACGACGTTCGTGTGCTTGTCGTGGGTAACCCATGCAACACCAACGCACTGATCGCCATGAACAATGCCGATGGCGTGCCAAACGACCGCTTCTTCGCCATGACTCGTCTCGACGAGAACCGCGCCAAGTCACAACTCGCTGATAAAGCCGGTGTGCACAACAGTGACGTCACCAACCTCTGCATCTGGGGTAACCACTCCGCTACGCAGTATCCAGACTTCACCAACGCTAAGATCAAAGGTCAACCTGTCAGCGATGCCATCTCCGACACCGAGTGGCTCCAAGGTGAGTTCATCAAAACCGTTCAGCAACGTGGAGCCGCGATCATCGCCGCCCGTGGAGCATCATCCGCCGCATCTGCTGCCAATGGTGTTGTTGACACAGTCCGTAGCCTGACTACTCCTACGCCAGCAGGCGACTGGACTAGCGTTGCAGTCTGTTCCGACGGGTCTTACGGTATCGACGCAGGCCTCATTGCATCCATGCCAATTAAGGTGGACGCAGAAGGCCGCTGGGACGTTGTCCCCGGTGTTGAGCTCGACGCATTCTCCCGTGAGAAGGTCGACGCCACCGTGCAAGAGCTCCGCGACGAGCGTGCTGCCGTTGCCGATCTGCTGTAATCGGAGTTAGAAAAACAATCATCCCACGCGGGGCTGCCTTAAGAGGTGGTCCCGCGTTTTTTATGGAGTAATTTAATAATTACTATCCATAACCGTGCTCATAACCGTGCTCCAGTATCCGTTAGTCCAGCTTAGGACCAATGGGTGGTGGTCCAGGTGGCTTGGGTTTGGCGTTGGGGTTCGGGGGAGGTGGATCTTTTAATCGTTTGACTTCAACGTCCTTGATGTAGGTAGAGTAAGACAGGCCATATTGGACCTCCCAACCCGCGGCGATCTGGGCTTTGTCCGAAAGGATGCGAGCTTGCAGGTAGGTGTTAAATGAGTTGGGGTGGACACGATAGAGGATGACAGCTCTGTTATTGCTAGCTAACTTCTTCAGGATTTTGAAATAGGTGCTGTCCTTTTTGTTGATGTCCGCAAGGGCAGTGCCACCTTCCTTGAGGTTCGGTTTGATATCGATGCGCAATCGAGTCCAAACGGGATTGGTAACAAGTGTGACTGCCTGGCCTCTGGAGTTTTTGAAATCGAAATTTTTAAAATGTGCAGCGATCTTTGTCTGGTTGTAAATATAACGGTCAGCGCCTTGTCGTTTAATGCGTTGATGCAGCCACTTCCGTTTGTGTTTTTTAAACTCATCTTCAAAGAGTTCTACCGGAGTAAACGGGTCGATGAAATGCACGCGCTCGTGGACCACAATGGCGTAGTAAATCTTGGCGCTCTTTGGAATAGATCGGCTAATCGGGATGCTGACCTCCGTCGGGGGGATGGTCACTATCGGATTGTCATCAAGAAGAGCTTCCAACCTAGCAATCTCTTTTTGAATCTCAGTGGTTTTTTTGTCTTCGTTGTCGCGTTCCTTACGCGTTTTTTCTTCCAGTTTTTTGAGCTCATTAATTTCGGCTAACAGCTGCTTGTTTTCTTTGGCGTCTTTCTCAAGTAGAGCGAGTTGACGTTTCTCAGCTTCAATGTCCTCGGGGGATGGTGCCTCCTCGGTGAGTAGGTTTTTGAGCTTGAGGTTTTTCTTGTCGAGCTCTTCAACTTTTTTGGTCGATGCAATTACCTCCTCCGGCGTAGCGGGGGCCAGGTCCTCAAGGAACTGCACGACTTTCTGACTCACATCCGCCTGCACGAGGATGAGTACAAGAATCAAAACAGCCACCACATTGGTGAGCGCATCCATGAGTGAGTCCATGCTGACTCCTCCTTCTGAACCTGAATTTCTTCTACGTGCCACGATGAGTTAGTTTTTGAAAAGTGTGAGATCGATTTTTCCGTCGTTCGGGATCGGAAGCTTACCTGTGGTCACTTTATATTTAGTTTCCGCTATGCCTGCCGCCCATCGGTAGGAGGTGCGACCCGACTTTCTGACGAGGAAAAGAACCATCGAATCCCGTGTTTTTTTGACGGAATCGAGATGTTTATTGTAGGCGCCACTCGTTGCGATGGCTGCTGTGGATATCGGCTTGCTTGGTTTTCCCTTGGTCATGATGACGATGCCCGTTGAGTTGCATTCGATAAAAAAGATGTTTTTCGCTCCTCGCTGACCAATGCCTCGAGGGCGGACGACAACAGATTCTTTTGGCTTGGGTGCTTCCTTGCGGGCTTTGAGTTCGGCTAGCAGTTCCTTGAACCTTTTGGAAAGAGGCGGGCGCTCTTGTTTGAGTGCTACGATTTCTTTTTTAAGGTTCTCAAGTATTTTCTGTAATGCTGCGTCGGATTTTTCCGGGTCGTTAGCTTTTTTGAGATCCTTGAGCTCCATGGTTAGGGCTATTCTCTTGTCCTTGATTTTTTGAAGTTCAGCGACGGTTGAGTGGTCTTTCTTAAGTTGTTCCTCAAGTTTTTTGATTTCCTGTTCTTTCTTAATCGCCTTTTTCTTGAGGTCACGGTTGGTCGTCGCCCGAGCCAGTTCCTCCTCGGTTTTCCCCTCGGTTTCCATTTGCTGGACCTGCATCGAGACGCTGATCATAAGCGTCAGGATACCGATGAGACATGCGAGGATGCTCATGAAGGGGAAAAGAGATACCCCGTTTTCGTTACTGGTCCGGCGTCTACCCACGGTGAATTATTTTTTCGAGAAGAAGCCTCGCTTTTTCTTGGCTTCGTTAGGGATTTGTTTTTCTCCAAGGTCGCGGAGTGATCGGTTGATGGACTCAATACCACTGGCGATACTTTCAAAGGCCCGGTTGAGGTTCATGTGCGATTGCAGGAAGATCTCGCTACTGGAGTCAGATAGTTTGGTGACCGCCTCGGTGAAGGATGCTTCCATGGTGCTTTGATTAGAGTCCAAGCTGGTCTTGAGTGCCTCTCCAGCCTGACTCATCTGTCGGGTTGATTCATTCAGGTTGTCTAAGAACGTCTCATGCGCTCTGGCCAGCGATGCCACCAACTGAGGAATGCTCTCGGCCTGTTCGAGCAGTGCGTCTGTGCCTGGGTGGCGACTGTCATTGAGCTTGGGGAGAAGTTTCTCCGTGCAGAATGCATCGATGATGGTGAGTGTTTCGTCTTCTCTTTTTTGAACTGCAGCTAAGGGGAAACTCAACAGAATACTGAGAATGAGCCCGAGCAAGGTGGTGTCGAAGGCAACACCTAGGCCTCCTGTCAGACTGTTGATTGAGGCTTTTAATGCCTCGGGATCGGCGGTGTCACCCATGGCAAGGGATCCGACCGCTACGGAGAGGCCCATCACGGTTCCGATGAATCCGAGAATGGGGATGGCCCAAAGAAAGACCTTGATGAGTGAGTATGAACCCATGGATCGGTTGGCATCGAGGTCAGACTGGGTTCCGAGAAAGGAGGTAACTTCTCCGTTGTCGACGCGGGACTCGAAGAGTTCGAGCGCTTTTCTAAGTCGGTTCACAATGATGCTATCGCGCATCGTGAGTGGTACACTGTAGATGTTGTCGATAAAGGCTCCCACGTTACTGGAATTAATTTCCTCACCGATGTGAGAGGGGAAGAGGTTCAGCAGGGTAGCCTGCGACTGGTGCTGAATTTTTTTCCACTTCATGAATAGGATGACTATTCCCCAGAAAAACAGGAATGTTTCCGCGTAGTTCACCCAGCCACGGTCAAGGAAGAGTCCACCTAGACGGGTATCCTTGAAGGGAACCATGAGTAGCATGTAAAGCACTGTGAGGCCTGCGCCGATGAGTAAACTTTTTCCAAAGTTTACGTTAGCGTGATCTTTTTCCTCCCAGCCTGTGCGGGCTGGTTTTTGGTTTGCTGATCCAGCCGGCGGAGTCGTTGCTTCTGGGATTTGGAATCGATTCTGGCAAGCGGGGCACTGGACCTGTTGGCCGAGGTGCTCTTGGGTGACATCGAGCGAGGTGCTACAGTGTGGACATGAGATTTGCATAATGGTGGGGAGGGCTGTGAAATTAAAGTGAAATGGATAACTATAACTTGCCTATCAAGAATGTGTAGAGACGTGGAATTGGAGTCAAGTCGATAGGATGCTGAAGAATCCATATCGGAAACGTTGTAAATGGCGAGGATTAGTTGTTACTGTTAGGTTGCGACCCATGTTACCCAATGGTGCTCATTTACCTATCCTACGTTTATAGGATTGAGGGCCTCTAGATGATTATCGAGGCGGTGTAGGAGCCGTAAGTTTTTTACCTGTGGCACGATCAGAGGGGTAGGCGGGCTGCCAGCCCGGGGTTTCCTGGGTCAGCCAACTATTGATGTGGGTCAGTAGCTTGCGTTCCTTATTCTGGTAATCGCGGGATTTTTGCAGAGTGAGGTCAGTCTTTTCACCGATGTCCTTGGTGATGTTATAGAGTTCGTTATGCCCATCCTCATAGTAGTGGATGAGCTTATAGCGTTGGCCGTCGATTTCAGAAATGATGGTCGATGAGGGGGCTGCACGATCGTCCATATATCCTGGGAAGTGATAACAAATCGGAGGGCGTTGACGTTTGGTTTTTGGTGAAGTCAGGATATTAGCGAACGAATGACCATCGAGGTAGTAACCCTGTGGATTACTGACACCTGCAGCAGCGAGGAAGGTGGGGTAGTAGTCGACTGCATGGACCATGGTATCGCTGTGGCTTCCTGCGGGGATAGATCCGGGGCGGCGGGCGATGAGTGGGACTCGCATACCGCCCTCGTAGAATGTTCCCTTGGCGCGGCGTAGTGGTCGATTCGAGGTAGCTCCTCGGTGACCACCATTATCGGAGGTGAAAATAATCAGAGTGTTTTTGGCCATGGAGTCAGACTTGTCTCCATCCCCATTAGGATCGTCAATGGCAGCCATGATTCGCCCTACCGCGCGATCCATGTCGGCCACCAGTGCCGCGTATTTGGAGTTGTCATGTCCGGTTTTTGACGGAGAGGATTTTTTCTTGGTAGCGAATTTCTTGGCCAGGTCAGGTTGTGGTTGGATAGGTGTGTGCACCGCATAGAGCCAGTAATGGATATAAATGGGCTGGGCTTTTTTGTCTGACTTCACATGTTTGGCGAGGAAGTGCTCAAACGAATCAGTTAGCGCGTCGGTAAGGTGCTTGGGTTTACCAATGACAGAAGTGGGGAATCCATGCTTTTTGGCGTAAGCCTTATCGTAGGGTTGGGAAAAGGGATCCAGTGACGGACTGATGCTCTTGGTAAAGCTCCACTCGTTCTTCTTTTTCTTGGCGATGTAACTTGGTGGGTGTCCAGCTTTGCTGCCTGCGAAATTATAATCGAAGCCCGAAGCCTCGGGTAAGGTACTGGCACCACCTTCGTGACCTCCCGCATGATATTTACCAAAGTGAGCTGTGACGTAACCTGCTTTTTTAAATGCCTCAGCAACGGTGGTGCTGCTAGCAGGCACGTCTTCGTTTTGCTCGGGTGGAACAAGCCCGTTTTTCTTTCCACGATTGAGTGAGTTTACGTTATAGACGCCATTGCCAGATCTGGCGGCATATTGACCGCTGAGTAGCGCAGCACGGGTGGGGGCACAGTTGGGCTGCATGTAGGCCGAGGTGAACGACATCCCCTCCATGGCGAGTTGGTCGATGTTTGGCGTCTCATAAAAGTCCGATCCATTTCCTAGGTTGGTCTCACCCGTGGAGAGATCCGTCCATCCGAGATCATCGGCGAGGATGAAAACAATGTTCGGCATGTCGGCAGCCTGTGCCGATAGCATGAGGCTACTGAGTAAACTGGTTTTTACGATAGTTTTGATCATGGTTATTAGATTTAACTGTTGTTTCGAGGGCGATGGATATTTGTTTGACTGACAAGATAGGTGAGGGCGGCGAAGCAAAGGATTCCCGCTCCGATTTTGCAGGCAAATGCGTATCGGATGCGGTTGGTGGTGATGCGTTCATACTCGGCGTTTTCCATTGCTCCCATGCTATATTCAATTTCATCGATTTGATGTACTTTCTGAAAATAGACACCTGAGCCAAACCAAAGAACAGCCGCAAGGCCAAATCCCATCCATGCCCAACGCCACGGTGGAATGCGGCGTTTCTTGACCTGCTTATCAGGTGTCGCTGAATTGGTGGTTGGTGGTGAATCGTCAGTCATTGTGATGTAACCTTACTCACGAAGGGATCCGTCATCCGAGCTGAAAAATATCCCATCTCTATGAAATCGTCGCAAACGCGCATAATTTCGTAGTAAAACCCTCAGTTGCCATTTTTCCCAATTGCGCTAGAATAATCGCCAATGGACGATGACTACAGCTGGAACGGAGGCCTTAGGGGCTCTTCTTCCTTCAGGCTCCCCGAAAACGAGGGCATGGGGAAATGGGTCATGGTGTCCATGGTCATGGCTATCTTGCTGCATATACTGATCATTGTTGGGCTCAGTCGGATCGATGTGATTTTACCGGCGTTTGCGGAGGAATCCTCATTACAAACTCAAGTAATCCGGGTCAGTAGCGTGGATATTGATGACTCCCGTCCTGAGGTTACTCCTCCCGATCAGCCAGAACAGAAACCCGTGGCTGTGGTTCCTCCCGCTGATGAGCTGGAAATGTTGGAAAACCTTCCCGATGTGGAAATTGATATCAACCCCAACATTGAGACTATTCAGGTTCCTATGGCGAACCCGACAGCTAAAGGCGAAATTGATGGTGAAAGTATTGAGCCGATGAAGGCCCCTATTTTCGACCCTGAACTTCCCGAGATGGGAAAGACTGAGGATTTTTTCCCACGAGCTAACGATAGTCAGGTCACCGTTGACCCTGGAGCCAGAGTAGCCGAGGAACATGATCCTGATGCCTTCACCGATACCTTGCGCAAGGGTGCTGGTGGCAATGCTGATGATGGGTTGCTCAAGGGTTTTTCATCGCTCGACGCAATGGCACGCATGGATGGTAATTCACTCCTAACAAGCAAGGCTCTCATCGGTAGTGACCTGCTGTTTGATTTTAATAGTTCTACCCTCCGACAGAGTGCACGTGTCAGTCTGATGAAGGTCGCCTTACTCATCGATAAACATCCTCACTTAATCTGTTGGGTGGATGGTCACACCGATCTGATAGGTGGTGAAGAACCTAACCTGCTTCTGTCCAAGAAACGTGCCATGGCCGTAAAAATGTGGTTAGTAGAGACTCTAGAACTTGATGTAAAACGTATTGCTGTTCGTGGATACGGAAAGGGTCAACCATTGTTGAAAAAGGGAACTGCAGAGGAGCAGGCACCAAACCGTCGTGTTGAGATTAAGATGCGTAAGAGTCGACCTAATGAGGAAGTCGCCTATGACAAGGGAAACAAGGATGGCGTTCATGAACCTAAAAAGAAGGTTCCTGTGAAGGCCATTCCTGTTGAAGAGGATGAAGTCCCTGATATTGCACCGCTACCTACTCCGCCTAGGGCCATTGTTGAACCTGAGGGTGCACCGCGGCCAAGAAGGGCTATCCCAGTTCCTGAGTAGCGTGAATGTGATGTTGTGTGTCGTATCTTGAACTGATTTGGTGCTGCTGTGAAACCCCTTGATCCTTTTACTGAAACAAACAAGCCGCAGTGGTTGCTTGCGTTTGATTTCGATGGCACGCTGGTTGTCCCAGACGTAAATCCTCCGGTGGACCCGAAGTTTTTTGAATTGCTCAAGGTAATACGTAAATCGCATCAAAGTTACTGGGGGATTAATACCGGGCGCTCTCTGATGCAGACGGTACAGGGATTGTCTGACGCTCGTTTCCCTTTTCTTCCCGACTACATTATCGCTCGTGAACGGGAGATATACACGCCTAACGAATTTGGCCGATGGATCGGCCTGACTAATTGGAACTCACGTTGCGAAAAGGATCATCACAAGCTCTTCAAAAAGTGCCGTCGAGTGCTCAAAAAAATCCAGCAATGGATCGAGTCTGAGACTGCGGCGATCTGGGGGATGCAGGAAGGGGAGCCGGCTGGTATTGTAGCGTCCACGGCTGCGGAGATGGACTTTATCGTTCAGAAAATTGATCAGGAAATTGAAGCTAAGCCACTGCTGTCCTATCAGCGCAATGGTATCTACCTACGATTCAGTCACTGCGATTACCATAAAGGAACAGCGATGGTCGAAGTAGCTCGTCAGTTAGGTTTAGCGACTGAGAAGACTTTTGCGATTGGAGATAGTCACAATGATCTAGATATGTTAGATTTATCGATGGCTAGGCATCTGGCCTGTCCCGGCAACGCCTGCGATGAAGTGAAGGCCTGCGTATCATCCCATGGTGGATATGTAGCACAAGCGGATGCCAGCTTGGGCACGATCGAAGCTCTGCGCGCGATGTTCCTCAACGAGGTGAGTGAAAGGGCGAATCCAAACGAAGCATAAAAAGTACCGGCGGCGGGAATCGAACCCGCACTCCCGAAGGAACGGGATTTTGAATCCCGCGTGTCTACCAATTCCACCACACCGGCATTATGCTTTGAAGACGGGCGAGAATCTGCGTCATTTGGAGAGAATGTCAAGTCGCTGAATGGAAATATCTTAGGACTAGCGCTGACACCTAGGACAGTAAAATGTGGAGCGGTTTGAGATGACGATTCTTTTGATGATGGCATCGCAGAGGTGGCACGGCTCATTTTCCCGGTCATAGACGTGGAGCTTTTGTTTGAAGTAGCCTGGCTTGCCATCCTCACGCAGGAAGTCACGTAGCGTAGTGCCGCCTTGTTCAATGGCTTCTGCAAGCACGTCTTTGATTTCTTGGGTAAGCTTGACGAGACGGGTCTTGGAAATTTTACCTGCAGGTCGTGTAGGTCGGATGCCACTACGGAACAACGCTTCACAGGCGTAGATGTTTCCGGCACCAACCACGATTTTGTTGTTCATGACGAGCTGTTTGATGGAGATTTTTCTCCCTTTGCAAGAAGTGGTCAGGTAATCTGAGTGAAAATCATCTTCTAGCGGCTCTGGCCCGAGATGGTGAAGGAGGGGATGCTGATCTAGAGGTCCCTCATTTTTATCATGCCAGAGCACGGCACCGAATCGTCGTGGATCGTGGAGTCGCAGCTCCATACCTCCATCGATGCGCATGATAAAGTGGTCATGCTTCCTCAATTCAATCTCATGCGGGCAGATACGGAGGCTCCCAGACATGCCGAGATGGAGCATTAAGGTGCCTGTGTCACAGCCGATGAGTAGGTATTTGGCTCGCCTTTCGATGCTGTTAATCGTTTTCCCAACGAGCTTTAATACGTCATCTTCCACTGGCCAGCGCATGCGTCGTTCGCGAATTTCGATGTTATGTATTTGATGCCCCAATATATGCGGAGTGATGCCGCGTCGTGTAGTTTCCACTTCTGGTAGCTCAGGCATGGATTGGGTTTATGAGCGATTACGAAAAATTACACGGATTATAATTGAAAAAGCGGGACAAATGCCCGTTAATTCGAATCCTATGAAACGAAAATACCTTTATATCCCCCTCGTGGCGGGAGCTGTAGCTTTTACGGCTTGTAAGGACAAAACAACAACGTCCTCCTCCTCTTCCGATCAAAGCAATGAGACCCAGCAACCCGCTGCTCCCACCCCGGATCCTATTAAACCATCAGCATCGATCGAAGATCGAGCAGCGCAGCTTGGATTTGCTAAGCACCTGCCGAAGGATATCGTTGTCTATGATGCGATCTTCAATGGTCGCAAAGCATTTGATAAGCTACTCAAGACCAGTCTCGGTGAGTTCATCCTTGAGCGCATGGCCGATGAAGGCATGTCTCTGGACGATCTAGAAGGCAATGAGCAAGTGGCATCGCAGATAGCGATGTATAGTGAAGAATACTTCTCAGCCTACGGCCCGGGAACTGGTGAGACATTTGAACTCGGCATGAAATTCGTCGAACGCCTCGGGTACTACGGTGCACGTTTTGGTGTGTATATGGCTGATGGTGTCGTTCGCGAGGGCGAAGACTTCGAGCCAGAAGGTCCAAAACCAATCATGGAAGGACCACTCAAGGGGGCTCCTAAAGAGATGATCAAAATGATTGCCGACTTTGATATGCCAGCATTCTACCAAGGGTCTAAGGTATCTGACGAAGAAACTCGTGATCTTGTGATTGCCCAGATGGAACAAGTTATTTCCACACTCGGCATGCTAGAAGAGGCAGTGGAAGAAATTACCATCAAGCGTGGCGATGCTGAGTTTACCGGTTACAAGGTGTCAGGTGCAAAGCTAGCAGAAATGCTAGACGATGACACCGTTGAGGAAATGCAGGAAGTATTTGATATCGCTGATATCGAAGCATTCAAGAAAACCCTGGCTACAAAAAACATCGTCGCAATTACGGGCGTAGTGAATGATTACGTGATCATGTTCTTTGGTAAATCCGAGGAAGACTTTAAGATCGTTGATGATGTCAACGAGTCCCTCTGTGCCAGCGATGATATTGTATTCCTCGATAACTACTTGGACAAAGATCTACTTTCCGTTGGCTTGAGAGATGAAAAAGTGGTAAAAACTGCTGGTAGTATTGAGGCTCTGGCTTACCGAGTCATTAGCTCATTTGCTCAGGGAATTAGTGACGGTCTTGGTGACGCAGCATCACTAGGTGACACTCAGGACCTCGAAGCCATTCTTGAGAGCCTCAGCGAACAGGGAGGCAAACTCGCAGCCTTGTTCACTGGAACCGATGCTGGATATGTCGGCTATTTGGAAAACGGCCTGAAGGTCGAAGCCTTTGGCGGATCTAACGTTCCGGCGATTGATTTTGGATCGACACACACACTGGCTCCATTAGCGGCTGGTGACGGCACTCTGATGTTTGCAAACTGGACCAGTAACGAAGCCTACAACAAGAAGGTAATGGAATACGTTGATACTCTCGGCGAGACCAGCTACCTCGTTGCTATGCGCGTCGCAGCTCTTGATATCGACGACAATGATTTCGACGAATTTAAGCAAGGCGTGGGAATGTTCGATGAGAAGTTCCGCACGGATGCCCTTGAAATCTGGAAAGCTCTTCGTGGTGACATGGCCGATGGTCTTGGTTCCGAGACAGCGCTTGTAGTTGATATCAACGGAGCTCTTCCCAAGGTTCCCAACGTGCCAGAAGTGCTTCTCAAGGAGGGTAAAATGCCTCGTATCGCTTACGTCAGCACAGTTGACGATCGCGCTAAGCTTCAAGCTTCCTGGAAGCGTCTCAATGGCTCAGTGGAAAATATCCTCAAAACAATCAGTGAGATGTCTGGTGAGGAAATCCCCATGCAGGTGCCAATGAGTAGCGAGAAGAACGACCTGAAAACTTGGTTTGTTCCTATCCCATTCCAGAACGATGACTTTGTTCCTTCTGTTTCTGTGAGTGACAATCTGTTTTTTGCTTCCACATCCAAGACCTTTTCTGAAGGACTTGCCGCGCGCTTTAAGCAAGGTGGTGGTGAAGGTCATAAGGGCGCGTGGATGCACGTTGATTTCAAAGTGCTTCATCAGTATGCTCAGCAGTGGCTTGAACTGATCGATAAAAATGCTGACGACATTATGTCATCTGAAAGTATGCGTGAAGATTATACGGCTAACAAGCCTATGATTGAAAAGGCTATGGAGGCATTCAGCTCACTTGATAGGTTGACATTCCATACTCGCCAAGAGGGCGGTCGGACTCGTATTTCCATGCACTTGAAAGCAAATTAAAGTAGAGCAAATTACACAATTCCCCACTGATGGCAGGGTTTTCCGAATGCGCGAAAACCCTGCTGTTATTTTTAGAGTTTATTTTTAGAGTATAACCATGCCTAACCAAGATTCCAGTAAGAGTGTCCTATTTGTCTGCACAGGGAATACCTGTCGGAGCCCAATGGCTGAAGGCTTAATGCGTTTAGCCGTAAGTGGCAGAAAGGATGTCACGGTGGGATCTGCAGGAGTGGCTGCCATGCCTGGGCAGGGAGCTAGTGGTGAGACGCGTGACCTTCTTAAGAAAAATAACGCCCCGCTTAAGGGATTCAAAAGTCGACAAGTTGATGAAGTCGTATTGGCCCAAGCGACCTTGATCGTTGCCATGACCGATTCCCATGCGGCACTTGTGAAACGATTTTTTCCTGAGTGTGCAGGTAGAGTTAAAATGCTTTGCGACTTTATTGATGAGGATGAAGGGCTGGCTGCGGCAGATGTGCCTGATCCAATCGGAATGGGACGAGCTGCTTACGATGAAGTTGCCGAGGTGATTGAGCTAGCGCTGGCTGGCATCATTTTAGAATTAGATAAAGTATAGATAAAATTTTGGAATATGATTGAAAACGAAAATCAAATTGAGGAAGTCGCCAATGAATTTGCCATCGCCGGTGAATTTGTTGAGGGCGCAGAGGTAGACAGTGGACATATCAATGCTACCTACATGGCCTCTTTTAAACGACAGGATGGTAAGATAAGTCGCTATATCTTTCAGCGTATTAATGAGAACGTTTTCAAAGACCCACATGCTGTGATGAGAAACGTCGAGATGGTGACTCGTCACATCAACTGGAAAGTAATGCGGGTCAAACGAGACATCGGCGGGCAAACGTTGAACCTTTATCCTGCCCGTGGAGGTCGTTTTTATGCAACCGGTTTAGGTGGAGGCATCTGGCGTTGTTACAACTTTATTGAGGGTTGCCGAACCTATGAGATTGTAGAAAACACTCGGCAAGCTTACCAGGCAGCGCACGCGTTCGGCTCTTTCCAGGATCTTGTTTGTGATATCCCCGTCGAGGACATCGAGGAAACGATTCCGGATTTTCACAATACCCCCAAACGCTATTCTCGACTGATGGAACTAGTTGAATCTGATCCTCAGGGACGTTTAGCCAGTGTTCAGAAAGAGGTTGATTTTGTTAAATCTCGCGAAGGGATTGTTTCTAAATTGATAGATTTACGCGACGCCGGAGTTTTGCCAGAGCGGATCACTCATAATGACACCAAAATCAATAATGTAATGATTGACGTGGAAACTGATGAAGCCGTCTGTGTTATTGATCTGGATACCGTTATGCCAGGATTGTCACTGTATGACTTTGGCGATTTAGTTCGTACTGCTGTTAGTCCAGCGGCAGAAGATGAACCGGATCTCTCAAAAGTAGAGTTGCGTATGCCGATGTTTGAGGCACTTGCAGAAGGTTACCTCGATGCCTGCGATTGCCTTTGTAATGCAGAAATCGAAAACCTTGTTTTTTCCGGAAGGCTGATCTCACTTGAAATCGGCATCCGCTTTCTCACTGATCACTTAGAAGGGGACGTCTATTTCAAAACCCACCGTGATGGGCATAACCTTGACCGTGCAAGGACCCAGTTTAGGCTTGTTGAATTATTGGAAGAGAACGAAGCAGAGATGGAGGGGTTTGTTAAACGTCTAGCCAAGAATAGGCGAAAATAACTTGGAACGCTTCTTCCTATCCTAACATCATTGCGGCCTTTTTAACGGCTGCGATGAATTCATCTACCTCTTGATCTGTATTATAGGCGGCAAATGATGCTCGAACCGTTCCAGTAATTCCGAAACGGGCCATGAGAGGTTGGCAGCAGTGGTGACCTGTGCGAACGGCTACTCCCATTTGATCGAGCAGCGTACCCAAGTCATAGTGGTGGATGCCATCGATTAAAAATGAAATGACAGCAGCTTTATTGGGAGCTGTCCCAAAGAATTTAACCCCGTCGATTTCCGCTAGGGCAGAAGCTGCTCGTTGTTGGAGGGATTTCTCGTGGGCTTCGATATTTTCCACACCCAAAGCATTCATGTAGTCGATGGCTGCTGCTAGAGCGACAGCTCCTTCAATATCTGGTGTGCCGGCTTCAAATTTGAAAGGTAGCTCGTTGTAGCTGGTATGTTCAAACGTCACCTCTTTGATCATTTCGCCGCCTCCACGCCAAGGTGGGAGAGCATTCATGATAGTTTCACCGCCATAGAGGATGCCTATACCCGTAGGTCCGTAGGTTTTGTGACCTGAAAAGACGTAGAAATCGCAGCCTAGTGCCTGAACGTCGATCTTCAGATGTGGTGCCGCTTGGGCTCCATCAATCAGAACCAGCGCTCCGTGAGATTTTGCCTGAGTGATGATCTCTTGAATCGGGTTGATCGTACCGAGGGCATTGGAGACGTGGTTTACGGCCACGATTTTGACCTGGTCATCGAGCAGCTCCTGATACGCGGTCATGTCGAGCGTTCCATTGTCGAGCACGGGGATGACTTTTAGATCTGCTCCTGTCCGTTGACAGAGCATCTGCCATGGTACGATGTTTGAGTGATGCTCCAAACCTGAAATGATGACGGAGTCACCCGCGGTTATTTTTCCTGATAGAGCGAGTGTGTTGGAAACAAGGTTGATGGAATCCGTCGTTCCCGAGGTGAAAATGATTTCATGCTCATGAGCTGCATTCAGGTGAGATGCAATGGTGTTACGGGCGGCTTCGTGGGCAATCGTAGCTTCACGCGCCAGTTTGTGCGCCGCACGGTGGATGTTGGCGTTGATATTGCCGTAGTAGTAGGCACTTGCATCAACCACCTGTTGAGGTGTTTGTGTGGTTGCGGCATTATCGAGATACACCAGCGACTTGCCGTTGATTTCCTGATTGAGAATCGGAAAATCGAGACGGACTTTATGAGGATCAAAATCTGACATGAGTGAATTGTAGATGTTACTCGAATAAGTCGACGTAGAGTTTTTGGATCGTCTCAGGATTGAGTAGGAAATAGCTATACTCGTTTTCAGTCTCCGGTCCCTTAGGAACAGTATCAACTTTGGCGAAGTAAATTAGTTTACCCTGAGTGTGGGCGATTTTGAGAGTCTTGACGATAGGTAACAGGTTCTGTCCTTGATTGTTCACCCTGCCGATGGTGACACTAATAACAGTATCAGGATCTTTAAGGGCAGCTGTAGCTTGCTTGTGCATGGGGCCGATCCAACTCTTTGTTTCGAGCGATTCCAGCGCGCCAAGGAGTTTGTTGGCACGGTTTGGGTTGATGGCAGCCGTCGAATCTACTCCGTCACGTTTGGCCGTCCACTTGGCGGCGAAGTGTTCATAACCAAGTTCAATACTTGGTTTGTCTTTTTGTTGGGTCGTGATTTTGAGGATGTCTTGCTTCGGGAGGTGCCAGACATGGGATGTCCGCCATTGCCATGAATTATGGGCGATTTTACCGATGGTGGCATTACTGATTTGCCAGATGTTAGGCCGGCCAACAATGTGGGCATAGATGTTTTCGCTTTTGGCATCGCGGCCAAATGCAATGCGCATACCCTGATCGTTGAAACTTAAGAACCCAATTTGAAGAAATGGATGGTCGAGCCCGTATGGCTTGAGGTCGGTGGCGGCATCGGTGACGAATTTTTGCACCTTATCGCGGGTGACAGCCAACATGAGATTGATCAGGGCCTCCTGATTAGCCTCTTCCCAACCTTTACGCCGCAGCACACGCCATGTGGTGCTTTTAGTTCGTTGAAGCATGACCGGGGACCTGCCTTCTGGACGCAGAATAATGGTTTTGAGCTGTGGCCCATTGAGGTGGGTCATCGTTTTTGACCTGAGGTCGTTAACTCCAGTCTGCAATTGACTTAGCGAGGCTGTTCCCGCGATGGCTGTAGCTGCTGTGAGAGGGAGATGAAAGACTGCATCAGGTCGATCGCTCACCGTTGCTAGAACAACGGTATCATCCTCTTTGGCTGGGGGGTAGATACGCAGGGTGGTATCGGTAGGGGCTCCTGCAAAGTGGATCGAGATCTCACGTGCTTGCGCGGTGTCATCTTCGCCAGTGGGTAGGGTTACACTGGCTCGGCTTTCGAGCTTAAGAGCCGTCAGCCTAGTGAGATCACTGAACAGAGTGGCTAGAGCAGTGGGATCGACGCGTAGTTCTAAGGGTTTGCTAATACCCCAGCCGGATTTGAGATCTTTACGGGAGACCACGACTTCGCCCTCGGTATTTTGAATACGCAGTTTGTCGATAAACTTGGGACTGAAGTAAAAGGGGCGGTGGTCACGGAAACGGGAAAATTGATTGTTGAACAGCGAGTGAATCTTTAACGGAGATTTATCTGCACAGATGTAGATGTTATCCTTCAGCTTCTTATCGGCAAAACGGACGAAGATCGTAGGAGTCGTGCTTTTTTGATCCTCGCTGGGGATTTTCCATGCCGTAGGGCGGCCAATGAGGAAGTCACATACGGCCTTGCCCTTACGATCGCGCATGGTGATTTGGATGTGGCCATCACGTAAACCAAAACCCTTAAGATCAAGGCCTTTGCGTGGGATGACTTCCATGACTTCAAGACTAGCTGCAAATTGAAAAAGGGTCCTGATATAAAGAGTATCAGCACGATCTTCCCAAGGAGCGGTGGCCGTCCACTGGTGGCCGTCGATTTTGAAACTGGCGACATTCTCATCACTATTGGTGAGCGTAATCTGAGAAACCTGATCCAGAGTTTTGACTTGGAAAAGCTTCTCGCCCGGAGCGATGGCGGGAATACCAAAAATGGCGTTCCTGTATTCACTGCCCATAAAGACGATCGACAACCCACTCAGGATCAGAGCGATGACGGCGAGGAATACTGTGAAGGAGTAACGCATAAACAAGTAATATCTGCGAGGCAATTAGGCCCTGCGCATATTCCAGACAACCAAGGATGCCAGAAGTGCTGCGGCAGGAAGGAAGAATAGCACAAGTTTACTGATAAAGCTATTATGAGCATCAAGTATTGTGATCTTGTGACGGTAAAGTTTTTTGGGACCAATGCCGATGAGGTCTTCACGACCAACAAGCCAATTAACACTCGATTTGACGAAGTCGGCTTGCTCTGGCCTGGTTTTCTTATTTGAGAGGAAGTCAGTGTTGGCGATGATAACCATTTTGGAAACGAGGTTGGCGGTGTCATCTGAAGTGGCTTGCCCACGGAGGATAGCGGCCGATAGGTAGAGAGGGGCGGCGGTGTCCTCTTCCTTGTTGAATTCAGGATTCTCCTCTTCGTATCTGGTTTCACCCCACCAGCCGGTGCTTGCTTCAATGAGCGCGACAGGATGGATGCGTTTGTTAAGAAGTTGGTCGTCGTTTTCGCGCACCTCTAAGCTGCAGGTAGAGCCATCAAATATGGTTGATTTACCACCGAGGTCGTTGTTGATTTCAGCACCGCGAGAAAAGAGTGATTGCACGTTAGATAGAGTTTGCTCGTTATGGACCGACATAATCCTGTCGTTACGTGGAGTCACGCCATAGCTACGGAGAAAAATGCGGAGGTTATCAAGTTTGATCTTAGGGTCGAGCGTAATGAAGATGGCAGCCTGTTGACGGTCCCAGTATTCGGCAAGGACTTTGATTTCCCTCTCATTGAGGTCGTATTGGGGCGCAATCAATGCAAATCCCTGAGCATCCTCGGGGATCGATTGTGTTTCAGACAACCTGATAGGTGTGAGCAGAATATTCTGCTGCCAGAGCATTTCCGCGAGCACTTGCCATGCTGGATCTCCATCGTTGTCTTCTAGGTTAACTTTGTCGGCGGCGAAGTAAATTTTACGTGGTACGCCTTCAATCGCACCAATGAAGGTAGATGTAATCACATCTTCATCTTGCCAGGCGACGATGTTTCGTTTGTCGTCTTGCAGATAAAGATCAGAAATTCTAACGGTGCGTACATGGGCAGACTGCTTTTGCTTTTCGGACGCCACGGGTTTTTCTGCTGGCGGCTTGTCTGTTTTTACTGATTCTGTAACTTTGGATTCATCAGTATTTACTGAATCAGCGCTGACGGGCTTGGGCTTGGGTTCAATTCCACGACCGTCAACAATGATCATATCCTCCAGATAGCTTTGCCCGTAGGTGTTTTCTATTTCCAGCGTGCGATCTGTTTGGCGGATTGGATCGACGAATTCAAGATTTACGGCATCACCACCCAGACGCTTATACTCATCGAGCATGTTATACATTCGAGAGTAGTGAGGTGAACTGCGGCGAATCACGGCAATGACCTGAATCGGCTTTTCGCGTTTCTGGACGGCGTCACTTTTTAGATATTTACTACTGAAGTCAGAAAGTGTGAAGTCCTGTCGTTCTGTGAGATCGTATCTTTTATGTTGGCCGCAGCTGAGGTAATTGGCCGCGATGACGGCAATTATAAACAGAACAACCTGAATAATGACGTTGATACTTCTGCCGATACGACGGACGGGTCGTGTGGCTGGAGTAGATGGTGATGAATCCGACATTGGGAAAGGGTGGGGAAGGGTGGAAAAGGAAAGGTAACTTAGGATTTCCAGCGCCGGAAATCCAAGGTGAGGTGTGTTAGGAAGAGGAAAAAGGCTGCCATGCTCAAGTAGTAGACGATAGGTCGCGTATCGATCACTCCACGCGCAAATTGGGCCAGATGCTCCTGGATAGAAACATAGTGGAACAGGGTAACCGCTTGGAATCCTTCACCTGTGTAGTAGGGGACAAAGCCCATGAAAAAGAGGATCACCAGAATAGCGATCGTGATGATGCCTGCGACAATCTGGCTCGAGCTCAAGGTGGATGCGAGACATCCGATCGCGAGGAAGAAACTGCCCATCAGCAGGAGGATTGTGTAGGTGCCGAGCACGTGCCCCATTTCGTAGGGTGCCGGGCTGCCTGTGATCATCGTAAATATTTTTAAGTGCAACAAGATGGGTAGCCAGAGAATGGCGTAGAAAGAAAAGGCCGCGAGATACTTGGAAAGAACGACTTGTGCACTAGTGACGGGGGCTGTCATCAGAGTTTCCAGAGTGCCAGTTTTTTCTTCTTCCGCAAAGAGACGCATCGTCAAAAGAGGGAAAATGAAGAGGAAATAGAACCAAAAGTTCGGAGCACTGAATGAGACCAGTAAAAAATTCTCACTGAGAGGGGCGTCCTTCATCTGCTCCATCGCTGAGGTCATGGACATGCCCTGCATCAGCAAGACGAGGCCTAGAACCACCCAGCCAAAGGGGGTGAGGAAGTAGTTTTTAAATTCCTTTCGGAAAAGTATGGTGAATACGCGCATGAATAGGGAAATTCGCTGCTCGGGAAATAGGCGAAATTAGCTCTAGGGGAAAGGGAATTGTGTTTAATAGTGCCCGATTAACCAAGGTTTTCAGGGCCAAAGGCTCTTGGGAGCAGGACAGCGAGCGTTGTCTCGTGGGTTACCATCCCATTTTCATCCGCCAAATAGACCTGCAAGTCCGGATTGAACTCGTTAAGGACTTGCCGACACGCGCCGCATGGAGATCCGCTACCTAGGACGCTAATCGCAATGGCTGAGAAGGTTTGAACTCCTGCAGAGACGGCTTTGAACACCGCTGTGCGTTCGGCGCAGATGGTCAGGCCGTAGGATGCATTTTCCACATTACAACCAGTGAAAACCTCACCATTCGTGGCCAGTAGAGCAGCCCCGACCAGAAATTTAGAATACGGTGCGTAAGCTGTGTCACGGGCATCTGCTGCCATTTTTGCAAGTTTAGCAGGGGTCATTAGGCTACAGTGTCGGTGGTGTGGATGAGTTTAACCGCATCGAGTGCGATTTTCATCATATCTTCAAAGCTGGATTGGCGCTCAGCTGAAGTGGTGGCTTCTCCGGTTCTGATATGATCCGACACAGTGCAGATCGCCGCGGCGTTGGCTCCATACTCAGCCGCAATGCCGTAGAGCCCTGCGGCTTCCATTTCGATGCCGAGGATGTTCATCTTTTCCATGGTGTCGAACATCGATGGATTCGGCGTGTAGAATAGGTCAGCCGAAAACATATTACCGTTGGTGACGCGGATATCGAGACTGTCGGCAGCATCATTGAGCGCTTTTAATAGGGGGTAGCTAGCGATCGCCGAGTAGTCATGTCCTTGGAATCTCTGGCGATTGACTCCCGAGTCTGTGCAAGCCCCCATTCCAATAAGCACATCACGAACTTTAACATCAGCGCTAACGGCGCCACAACTGCCTACGCGAATAAGGTTTTTTACCCCATACTCGGTGATCAGTTCCTTGGCATAGATCGAGATGGAAGGGATCCCCATACCGCTGCCCATCACCGATACCGGAGTGCCTTGATAATCGCCAGTGAAGGCAAACATGTTACGAACGGTATTGATTTTTTTGACATCGGTTAGGAATGTCTCGGCGATATACTCAGCGCGTAATGGATCGCCAGGCAGGAGGCAGGTCGGGGCGAATTCGCCGGGTTTGGCTTCGAGGTGTGGAGTCATTTTTTTAGGAGTCGGGTGTCAGTAAACAGGGAGGTCCCGTGTTCGAATGGTGAGAGCTTAAAAGTGTTAGCGATGGTTTGAGCAATGTCTGCGAAGGTGCCGCGGAATCCTAGGTCGGATGGTAGCATGTTTTTTTGATAGAGTAAAATAGGCACATGCTCGCGGGTGTGATCGGTGCCTGGCCATGTGGGGTCGTTGCCGTGGTCTGCGGTGACGATGAGAAGGTCGTTGGGACGCATTTTCTCAAACAATCTAGGCAGTTGGCGATCAAATTCTTCCAATGCTTTACCGTATCCCACTGGATCACGGCGGTGGCCATAGACGGCGTCGAAATCGACAAAGTTCGTCATGATAATACTACGCACGTCTTCTTGCGTAGGAGTCCGATCCATGGCCGCCAATGTTTCCTTCCAAAGTGCAGGATGGCCCGATGCTCGGACTTCCTCGCTCATGCCTATATGGGCAAAGATATCCCCGATTTTTCCCACTCCAATAACCGTGCCTCCATCGTCGACCAGTTTTTTTAATACCGTAGGAGCAGGAGGTTCGATGGCGTAATCGTGGCGGTTTCCCGTGCGCTGAAAGTCATCGGTGCATGTGCCTACGAATGGTCGAGCAATGACTCTGCCAATATTGAGAGGTGTTAGGGTTTTGCGGCAAAGCTCACAGAGTTGGTAGAGGTTTTTGAGTCCGAATGATTCTTCATGGCAGGCAATTTGGAACACGCTATCGGCCGATGTGTAGAAAATCGGCTTACCTGACTTCATGTGTTCCTCTCCAAGTCTGGCGATGATTTCCGTGCCTGACGAATGACAGTTGCCTAGGTATCCATCAATTCCTGATTTTCGAACGATTTCGTCGAGTAATTTCTGAGGGAAAGAGTTCTCTTTCTCATGGAAATACCCCCAGTCCCAAAGGGCCGGAACTCCCATCATTTCCCAGTGACCGCTAGGCGTGTCCTTACCCGTCGAAATTTCTTTGGCGCATGCGAAGGAACCTAATAAGGAGTCTGGAATACTCATTGCAGCCGGATACTTACCTGTGCTGGTGTGGTAACTGTGCGCGAGACCAAGTCGACACATGTTTGGAAGCTGCAACGCTTGATCCTTAGCGAAAGTATCCGCGATATGTCCGAGGGTGTCTGATCCAGAATCACCAAAGTCTTTTGCATCAGCTGATGAGCCAATACCTAGGGAATCTAGAACTAACAATATGATGCGATCAGTTTGCATAATGACACTTTATCGGATGATTTCGTGGATGACAGGCGGCACTGAAACAGGGGCATCATCAAAGGTGATAGCCGCTCGAATCGTCGCAGCTGCTTCATTCCATGCCTCCTCACTCTGCGCATGAATGACAGCTAACGGATGGTCACTTGTTGCACCTAGTGAAATGACATCTTCTAAGCCGACAGATGCGTCGATAGAATCTTCAGCCCGAGTTCGACCACCACCGAGGTGGACGACACTCAATCCCAACGAGCGGGTGTCGATGGCGGTTACGTATCCTTCAGCTTCAGGAAGAACGGGGCGAATCACAGGAGCCTTGGTGAAATGTGAATCGTAGTTTTCAATGAGGTCACTCGGTCCTCCTAACAAGCTTGTCATTTCCCCGAAAATCTCAGCGGCTCGGCCACTGTCCAAGGCATCATCGAGCATAGTTTTTGCATACGAGGTGTTTTCCGCTAGATTTGCGAGAACAAGAAGCTCCGAGCAAAGAGCAAAAACGACCTCCTTGAGTCGATCACCTTGGCGTTTACCTGTCAGAAATTCAATCGATTCACGGACTTCAAGTGAGTTCCCTGCATTGAATCCTAGGCATTGGTTCATATCGGTGAGTAGGGCGCTGGTTTTAACCCCGGCGGTATTGGCTACCTCTGCGATGCTAACCGCAAGGTCACGTGATGCATCATGGGTTGGCATAAACGCTCCAGTGCCGGTCTTTACGTCCATGACTAGGCAGTCGAGCCCTGCCGCAAATTTCTTGGAAAGTATCGAAGCGGTGATTAGAGGGATGGACTCGACGGTCGCGGTGATATCACGAGTTGCGTAGAACCGTTTATCGGCAGGTGCTAGATTTCCTGTTTGCCCGATAATTGCTACGCCACATTCTCGAACGGTTTTCCGAAACAGAGCCGTATCAGGAGTCGAGTTATATCCGGGGATAGCATCCAGCTTATCGAGTGTGCCTCCAGTGTGACCCAGTCCTCGACCCGAAATCATGGGGACATATCCGCCACATGCGGCAATCAGTGGGCCGAGCATGAGTGAGACACCATCGCCAACACCTCCCGTTGAGTGTTTATCAATGATCGGCCCTGGAAGGTTTTCACTTTCCCAATTAAGCACATCGCCAGTATCTCGCATGGCCAGCGTGAGCGCAGCAGCCTCTTCCGGCGACATGCCTTGAAAAAACACAGCCATCGCAAAGGCTGCGATCTGCCCTTCACTGATCGAACTATCGGCAATACCCGTCGTAAAAAACTGAATTTCCCGATCTGTCAATTTAAGCCCGTCTCGCTTACGGCGAATGATTTCCTGAGGCAGCATTTTAAGAAAAAAGGTTAGTGATATGAGGCCACGCAACAGCTCCAAGATAGATCCCCACAATACCCATCACACCAGCTAACGCATTGGGAGCAGGAAGGGGGAGTTTTAGGGCTGTAAACAGGGCTCCAACGATAAAACCTGTGAGCAAAGAAAGCAGAACAATGTTAAGCATGCTCTACTTATACAACGCCATGTAAAGTAGGGCAAGCGTTCAACTCGAGCGGCTACCCAATTAGGTCAAGAATAGGCTTAGGATAAACGCCAAGGATCAAAATAGCGATCGTCAGTACGATAAGAACTACCTTGGTGATAGATGGAACCGTAATGGGGCTCTCATTTCTCGGAGCATTCCAATACATCGCTTTGACCACCTTGAGGTAGTAATAGAAACCGGCGGCAACACTGATAAAGCCGATCGTAAGCAACCACCAGCTCACTTCTGCGTTGATGGCGGATTTAAAGATGAAGAACTTACCCCAAAATCCGGCGGTAAGAGGAACTCCGGCAAGGGCGGCCATGGCGATGGTGAGGGCGAAAGCGAGAATGGGGTTACGTTGTCCAAGGCCATCATAGGCATCAATCTCATCGCTGTTTTCTGAAGAACGAACCAATGCGAGGATAAAGAAGGCCGCGAAGGTCATCAGCAGGTAAGTGCCAAGGTAGAAGCTCACTGCGGTGAAGTCCCCATTCTCGGCGGTGGCCACGCCCATGAGAAGGAATCCAGCATGGGCGATGGATGAGTAGGCGAGCAGGCGCTTGAAGTTGCTCTGTGAAATGGCGGCAAGGTTACCGTAGACCAGAGTAGCACCAGCCATTACCAGAAGAATAAGAACAACGGATGTTTTGGTGGCATCGGCGGCCAAAAACGGAGTAATCACGGTCATCAATACCAAGAAGCCCGCGGCCTTGGAAGCAACGGAGAGATAGGCCGTGATCGGAGTAGGGGCGCCTTGATAAACATCGGGAACCCAGAGTTGCATCGGCACAGCTCCAACCTTAAAGCCAAGAGCAATGAGGATCAGTGCGATACCAAAGAGCAGGTAGGTGTTGTTGAATTTTCCTTCAGTGAGAGCATTGGCGAATAATCCAATATCCGTTGTTCCCAACGCACCGTAGATCCAGGCAATTCCGTAAACAAGGAAACCTGTGGAAAGCGCACCTAGGATGAGGTATTTCACACCGGCTTCAAGCGAACCGACGTTTCGGCGCATATAGGCGACCATCACGTAAAAGGTAATTGTGACGAGCTCAAGGGCGACAAAGATGGAGACAAGATCCCTTGCCGATGCCATCCACATCAGACCAGCACAGGCAAAAATAGGCAGACAGTAAAATTCTCCCGTGCCCGAGCCTGTGTCGTCACCCGAAGTGAACTTGGATAGCACTTTGCTGAAATCAACGGCCATCAAGAGAACCAGTATCGTACTGACCAAGGCAATGATCTTGTAGAACCGAGCGACAGAATCATAGTCGTAAAAACGCTCCATCCATGCCGGAACAACGTAGCCTTCTGGAACAGGGCAGAACAGCATGCTGAGGATCACAGCTAGTCCTCCAGCGGCGATGAGTCCGATCCTTGATTTGTTGCCATTGCTGAAGGCCTCAAACATAAGAAGGATGAGACCAAAGCCAACGGTGATGAATTCGATGATGTGCGGTGACATGATTTTATTAGGAAAGAATAATTTGAATGCGTGCTACTTGCCTGGCTACTTCTGTAGGAACTGCAGTAAGAGATTCGGATACACACCCACCACCAGAAGAGTGGCGGCAAGTAGGTAAGCGGGGATTTTTTCGCAGTAGCTGATGTCAGCTGCATTTTGGGTAGATTTGACCAATGGTCCTTGGAAGGTGTTGCGGAAGGCCCGTAGCATATAAACAGCACTCAGGACTACACCCCAGAGGGCGATGATGGTAGTGATTTGGACCCAACCTAGTCCTTCGGCGGGTTTCCAGTCGGCAAAGCCGGCAAAGAACACCATCACTTCACCTGCGAAGTTTGCGAGACCAGGGAGACCGATCGATGCCATACCTGCGAGGCCAAAGAGGAACGCAAGAGCAGGCGCGGTCTTGGCCAGGCCACCAAGTTGGGCGATTTCGAGTGTGCCCGTTTTTCTTTCAATCACCGAGGTCAGTGAGAATAGAAGAGCGATGGAAATACCGTGAGCGAACATCAACAGGATTGCGGCAGGTTCTGCAATTGTATTTCCAGGGTTAGCCGAGAGTGCAGCAATCGCGAGGAAGATATAACCCATGTGCATCACCGAGGAGTTACCTAACATAAGGTCGAGGCGTTTCTGGCTGAGTGTCACAAAGCCTACCCAAATGATGTTTCCGAGAAGCAGCACACAGATCCATGGGAGCCAATGAAGCATGCCTAATGGAGCCACCTTCATCCCGATGGTAAGGAGGCCGTAGAGGCCGAACTTTTTGAGCACGCCAGCATGGAGCATAGAGACAGGTGCAGGGGCGCTTGCGTAAGCGGGAGCTGCCCAACTGTGGAATGGGAAGAGCGATACAAGTGTTCCAAAACCAATAATGAGAAGCAGGGCCACGGTGTTTTGGCTTTCCTCAGCAAGGGGTTTAAGATCGGAGAATGCAAAACTGCCAAGCTGGTTAGTCACGAGGAGAAGGCCTGCAAGAAGAATGATTGATCCAAACGCGAGGTAGATGGTGATTTTCCACGCTGCAGCTTTTCGGTCGCCTCGTCCCAGCATACCAATCATCAGGAAGGTTGGGATCAATGCCAACTCATGGAAGGCATAGAAGAAAAAGACATCAGTAGAGAGAAACGCTCCGATAGCACCTGTTGCAATGAATAGAGTACTTGAGAACCAAAGCTTTTCACGCCCCTCAGGACACTTACCACTGTAAACAGCGGCCAGGGTGATGATGGTACTAAGCAGCAGCATTACGGTGCTAATTCCAGTGAGTCCCAACGATAAGTTGATATTGGGGTTTTCCAGAACTTGAAAACCAGGGGTCTCCCAGCATGAACATGACCAAGTAAAGGCTACGTAAATTGAGATTCCCAGATTAAGGGCTGCCGCAATCAATGCGGTTAGGCGTGCGGGCGATCCAACAAGGATGGCGATAGCGGCAAGCAGAGGGATTAAAATCAGTGCAAATAACATGACGGTGAAATGGGGCAGTTTATGAAGCGAAAACGGTGAAGTAGATAACGAGCAGCACACCCACAGCCATCAGGAATGCGTAGCTGTTAAGGCTGCCCGACTGGGCGTATCGACGGAAAACATTACCGATCCCGGTAGCGGATCGGGAAAGTCCACCCACGATCATGGCACCAATGATGAACTCATCAAGGAAGTGCACAATGGCGGCAAAGGCGTCTTGGAAAATCTTGATGATCCAGGCGTAGATCTCATCGAAGTAGAATTTGTTGCGGAACAGGGGAATGTTGATGGGGTCTTTGTCTTTTCCTGAGTAGAGCACAAAGGCAAGAACAGCGCCGATCACAAAGACTGCTAGGGAAACATAGAGGAGCTTGCCGGGATGAAGTCCTTTATCAAAGTGAAAGCCCCACTCATTGGCGATTGGGAAAATGTTACTGAGGTGTGGGGCGGCAAATGCCATGGCTGCAAGTATTGCGAGCGGAGCCCACATGATCCATGATACCTCCTTCGCTTCTGCTGCACCGTGTTCACGCGGTTTCCCAAGGAATGCGACGATGAATAATCGGAACATGTAGAATGTAGTGAGTAGCGCGACAAAGGCGGCCAACCAGAAAAGATAAGGGTTCTTGTCGGCAGCGTGAAGGATGCCTTCCTTCGAGTAGAAACCCGCGGTGAACGGAACAGCCGTTAGTGCCATGGTTCCAATCAGGAAGGTAACCGCCGTGATCGGCATTTTCTTGAGTAGACCACCCATTTTCCAGATGTCTTGTTCATGGTGGCAGGCGTAAATCACAGCACCAGATCCGAGGAACAGAAGTGCCTTAAACCATGCGTGAGTGAACAGGTGGAACATGCCAGCTTCGGGGGCGATCAGACCAATTGCCATGATCATATAACCAAGCTGAGAGAGTGTTGAGTAAGCGAGGATCTTCTTAATATCGTTCTGCTGGGTCGCCATCAATGCGGCAAGCAGGGAAGTGATACCACCGACCCAAGCAATCGTTTCAGCCGACCACGCAGGTACGGCATCGACACCAATTGAGAGAAAAAGCCTAGCCATCATGTAGACACCCGCAGCCACCATGGTAGCTGCGTGGATGAGGGCAGAAACAGGCGTAGGACCTTCCATCGCATCAGGAAGCCACACGTGTAATGGTAGCTGTGCAGATTTACCAATGGCACCGCAAAAGAGTAGAAGTATGATCGAGCCCGTGAGGCAGGTGCAAAATGGGGAAAACTTGCTGCCGTCTATGTCGGCAAAAACAACTGTGCCCATAATTCCCCAGAGCATCAGGATTCCTATCATAAAACCAAAATCTCCGACTCGGTTGGCGAGGAACGCCTTTTTGGCTGCGTCAGCTGCCGTGTCCTTCTGATACCAGTGTCCGATGAGTAAATAAGAACTCAGACCAACCAACTCCCAGAAGATGAACATCATCACGAAGTTCGATGCCAGCACGATGCCGGTCATGGAAAACATGAACAGCGACAAGCAACCAAAGTAACGAGCCTTGGCCTCATCGTCCTTCATGTAACCGAGCGAGAAAACGTGAACCAACAAACCAATGCCTGTCACGACGATCATCATACCTGTCGCAAGTTGATCAAGTTTGAAACCAATGCCAAGGTCGAGTCCGTTCACCGTGATCCATGGGATTGAATCTTGAGTTGTTGAGCCTAGCAATGTGCAGGCAATAACAAAGGTAGCGAGAACTACCAGAGTCGAGAGAATCGACGAGGCAGCGGCACTACGCTTCAGGCCGAGCTGAATAATCACAGCGCTCGCGATAGGTAGAATAAATAAGAACCAGGGAGAGATTTCCATTAGAAGAAGATGTTAGCTTGGTTGATTAAGCAGGATGAGAAACTTGGTATTTGGAGTTTGAAACTTGGAGTTTCAGCCTTTCAGGCTGACCAGTTCATCCGTGTGGATGGTTTGCCTCGCTCGATAGAGGGAGACGATGATGGCAAGACCAACAGCCACTTCAGCAGCGGCTACGGTGATGACGAAAAAGACAAGCACCTGGCCATCGTAGTCGGGTAGGCCTTTATCGGTGACGTTGAAACGGGAGAAGGCAACTAATGTCAGTGACGCAGCGGCCAGCATCATTTCAAGACACATAAAGATGACAATGATGTTGCGCCGGATAATGACTCCACCCAGGCCGATCGCAAAAAGCAAACCGGAGATGAAGAGGTATTCGTTAAGAGTGGGAGTGGGCATGATTTCGGGTGTCAGGATTCAGGGGACAGGAATCAGGAGTTTTTCTCAGCGTGAACTTCAGCCGCTTTGACCACAGGAGCTGGTTTCTTGGCAATTGTGGGAACACGTTTTTTGGAGGTGCTTTTGGCTACAGCGACTGGAGCTTTTTTGGAAAGTGCGACACAACCAACAGTAGCAACAAGAAGAAGCACGGCGATCACTTGAATAGGGAAGTTATACTCGGTGAAGAGCTTTTGTCCAATGAGGTGAACGTCAGGGAGTCGTTCATCTGCGAGACGTTTGTGGATGATCGTGTCTTCCTTGTAATCGGCAGCAGCTTCCTGCAGGGCAAGCTTAGGTGCTGATGGTGATTCCTTCTCAGCGGAAAGCACTCCAATGAGTTGGATAAGTAGTATGACAGGTATGATCACACCTGCTGCCATGGCGGCTCCTTTTCGTGGATGGCTTTCTTCCTTCTTCAGATCAAGTAACATGATGATGAAGATAAAGAGTACCATAATCGCACCCGCATAAACGAGGACCTGGAGAATCCCCACAAAGTAGGCGTTGAGTCCGATAAAAAGTCCTGCGAGGCCGATAAAGCTCAGTACCATCGAGAGGGCACTGGATACCGGGTTGCGCATGAAGACAACCATAAGTCCGCCAACGATCATTATCGCGGCGAAGATGTAAAAAATTGGTGAAGGCATGGTAAAATGGGATTAGCAAATTGGATTAGCAAATGGGAAGTAGCAGGATGTGTCTTCTTGGTATTTGGAGTTTGAAACTTGGAGTTTAAAGCTACTTAATTTCATTCCACTTGTTTACAAGTCCAGTGCGGACGCCGCCAATTTCATAAAGACGTTCCTTATCATTCACCATGTCGGCTCGGGTGAGGCCGGTCATGGCGTAGTCCTGACGAAGGTAGATAGCCTGCTCTGGGCAGACTTCTTCGCACATGCCGCAGTAGATGCAGCGAGTCATGTCGATTTCGAATTCCCGAGGCTTTTTCTCAATCTTCGCCCAAGGATCATCAGATTCGATTTCTCCCGGAAGGATGGTGATCGCTTTCGGTGGACAGATGAATTCACAAAGCTGACAGGAAACACAACGCTCGCGCTCCTGCTCGTCGGTGACGAGTGCGGGCACACCACGGTAGTATTCCGGCAGTTGGTCGTCCCACTTGGTTTCAGGATATTGCATCGTGATACCAAGTCCAGAAGAGTTGAAATTCCTTTTAGCTCCTGGCGTCTTGCCTCGCATCGAGCGGATGGCGTGACCGAAAGTGATCCACAGGCCCTTGATGACGGCAGGTAGATACAGCTTATCCATCAGGGTAAGCTTAGGGCGTTTGATTTTGATGATGGCCATTTTTTGGACGGGAAATTAGTTCAGCATCATGATGATGCCTGCAGTGATGAAAATATTAACAAGGGCGAGTTCAAAGAAAACGATCCATCCGAGCTTCATCACTTGGTCGTAACGGAAACGTGGAACCGTCCAACGAACCCAGATGAAGAAGATAACAAAGGCGATGACCTTGGCGAGGAAGATGAGCAGATGAATGAGTCCACCGAACGTCATGTCCGAGATGTGTGAATCAAGTCCGAAGCCTAGTGACCATCCTCCGAAGAAGAGGGTGACAATGACCGCCGATCCGACAATCATCGCACAGTATTCACCAAGGAAGAACAGGGCGAATTTCATCGATGAGTATTCCGTGTGGTATCCACCAACGAGTTCCGTTTCACACTCAGGAAGGTCAAACGGCATCCGGTTGGTTTCCGCAAAGATGGATGTGGTAAAGATGACGAAGGATATTAACAGGGGAATCATCAACAACCATTGTTCACCACAGTTTTGCCAATACTTGGCATCAAAAACAGAGCCGTGTTCGTTCCAGAGGGGGAGCAGTGTCCAGCCTCCGTCAGCTTGGGATTGTACGATGTCGTTGAGGTTTAATTGACCAAAGACCATCAGCACGGGGATCAAGGAAAGGCCAAGGGCGATCTCATACGAGATCATTTGCGCGCACGAACGAACACCACCGAGGAAGGAGAACTTATTGTTCGATGCCCATCCAGCGATGGTGATGCCGTAGACACTGAGTGAGGCGATCGCAAACACGAACAATGGTCCTGCATCAATGTCGGCGATAACCAACTTGATGTCGGTGCCCATAATGTTGATACTGCTACCGAAGGGGATTACGCAAAGCGTGAGGAATCCAGGGGCTGCTGCTAGGGCAGGGGCGATGCAGAAGAAAAACTTCCTGACGTGTCCGGGAACGAGATCTTCCTTGAGGAGTGCTTTCAGTCCATCAGCCAGTGGCTGAAGTAAACCTGAAAACGGAATGTCTTTTTTAAATCCAAACAGAGTGAGCGGAATACCCACTCGGTTGGGTCCGACTCGGTCCTGAATGATCGATGACACCCTGCGTTCGGCATACGTCGAGTATGCAATGATAGGTAGGGTCAACACGAAGGTGAAGGTGATGATTTTCACCGCCGTGCTAATGAGGAAAATGAGTGTGGCTTGGTCCATGGGATAGATCTTATGAGTCTTATAGGACTTATGAATTAGCCGACGATTTCACCGTGCGCTTTGCGTTGGTTTTCTCGTTGGACAAGTGGGATGGTGATGCCTGTTTCGGTGATGATTTCACCAAGGTCGTTTAAGCTAGTTAGAGTCTTGCCTTCAAAAGCAGGGATGCTGGTGGATATGATTTGGGAGAGCTGATCGATACTTCTGGGGGCTTGATCAGGCGTTTCTCCAGTTATTGATAGGATGAGGTCGGTGATGATCTCCCAGTCGTCTCGAGCGTCTGCAGGAGGAATGCAAGCTGCGTTGAGCTTTTGGATTCGGCCAGATACATTAACCATGCTGCCCCGCTTTTCGGAGGATCCCGCACCAGGGAAAACGATGTCACTCGCTTGAGCTGTAGCGTTTGTGCTGGTGTTGATCGAGATGAGGAGTTCGAGTGATTCGAGATCCTCAGGAGAGAATCCTGACTCTGTAAGGTCTTCAGAGGCAACGAGCACCGCTTTGATTGAACCGTTGGAGACGCCGTCTCGAATGGATGCCAGTTTCGCAGTGGGGTCGTTTGTTTGGAAGATTAGACCCGCTCCCGTTGTGTTTGGGTTTCTGTCGGAGGAGATTAGCATTTCATCTGACTCCTGCGAGTGATCGACAATGCTGAGCATGTCAGTGCCCAACTCAGTGGCGAGTGTGTGCATCATGAAAAGCTCTTCATTGGTCTGGCGACCCGAAGCAATCACTGCGATCTCGCTGCCTTCGAATTGCTTGATCGCATCACCAGCCGCGGCGATGGATGATCCCCAGCAAGTTTCCTCATGAATGCCATCAGCTTTGATCAGTGACGCTGTGAGGCGATTCTCATCGGTAGGGCATGTAAAGTTGAGACGATGGGAGTCGGGAAGCCAACAGGAATTGACATCATCATTCTGGCGAGGAGTGATACGGAAGATCTTATTACCACGCGTCCAAATTGTGATGTTGGCTCCTGTGCCGCAGTTAGTATCGATGCTGTCGGTTTCCTTAAGGAACCATGTGCGCATCTGGAAACGGAAATCATTGCTTGTTAGGGCTCCAACCGGGCAGAGGTCCACGGTGTTGAGGCCGTAGTTGTTGGTAAGTTCTTTACCGGGAAATATTCCAACAGTGGTGTGCGTCCCGCGTTCGGAAAATCCGAGAACAGGCTCGTCTGCGACCTCATCCATGAAGCGGATACAGCGTGAACACATGATGCATCGTTCGTCGTCGAGACGGATGCGTGGTCCGATTTTTACATTCTTCGGCTTCTTAATCTTGTCTTCTTTAAAGCGAGACTCGCCTTTGCCGTGTTGAACGGAAAATTCTTGAAGTCGGCATTCACCAGCTTGGTCACAAATTGGGCAGTCGAGAGGGTGGTTAATGAGTAAAAACTCCATCACGCCTTCACGGCATTTTTCAACAAGGTCACCCTTGGTGCGAATACCCATGTTTTCACCGACGGTGTTAGCGCAAGCAATAACGGGACGAGGCATCCAGCCAATTTCCTGATATCCATCGTTACCGTAAACAGGTGATGCACCTGGAGCTGGCCGAGGTGGCATGCCCATCTGGACCAGACACATGCGGCAGTTTCCTGGTGAGGAAAGCTTAGGGTGATAGCAGTAGTGGGGGACTTCCTGTTCGGCGATTTTACAAGCCTCGATCATACGAGTACCGCGCGGGACCTGAATCCAATGTCCATCGATCTGAACGTTGACGAGGCCCTTTTCTGAGGCGATGTCTTTAGGGAGTAGTTTTGTTTCGGAGCTCATTTTGAGAGTAGCTAGTAGCTAGTAGCGGGTAGCAAGTAGCGAGTAGGAAGTTTGTGCCCTATGGGCGGATGGATTTGATGAAGGCTGCAAGCAGTCTTTTGGTATCTAGGGCTATGTTGCGGGCTTTGCCAGCATCAGAATAGTTGAGTTCTTGGATTAAAAATAACTGATATTCGGCTTCGTTAAGGGATGTTTCGGCGATGTTGTAAAATTTGATTTTATCTTTATCACCCCATCGGCTGAATCCTTCTACGATGTTTGATGGAACGGAAACTGAAGCTCTACGTAGTTGGGAAGTAAGACCGAATTGTTCCTCCTTAGGGAAGCATCGTGTGCAAGCATAGACCTCCATAACAAAAGCGTGAGCGCTTTGCCAAACTCTGAGATCTCGATATGTCTTTGCTGGTGTCATCTGAAATACTTGCTACTCGCTGCCTGCTACTAGCTACTTATATATTCGAGCTGCTGTTTGGCTTCGTCGGAGAGGTAATCGTTATCTTCAGACGTTTCCGCCTCAAGCTCGTCACGGAATTTGGCGATGATGGCTTCGACCGGCCAGGAGGAGGCTTCGCCGAAGGCGCAGACGGTGCGACCATCGATCTGGTAGGCGACGTCTTCGAGGGTTTGGATGTCCTCTGGGGTGGCTTTGCCCGCGACGATGCGGTCGGAGATCTTACGCATCCACATCGAACCTTCACGGCATGGTGTGCATTGGCCGCATGACTCGTGGGCGTAGAAGTGGTTCAGGTTATTGAGGACCCAGGAGATTTTCCGGGAGTCGTCCATGACAATCACACCACCTGAACCTGCCATTGATCCGCAGGCGGCGATGGTATCGAAGTCCATCGGGATATCGTAGAAGGAAAGTTCACGTTCGCTTCCGTCTGGGTTTTTGAGTTTGTAGGACTCATCGCACTTCATGATTTTGGCAGATGATCCACCGGGGATGACGGCTTTGAACTTGCGTCCGTCTTTGGGTCCGCCACAAACGTCGTTGAGGAGCTCACCCATGGTGATTTTTCCGACTTGGACTTCGTAGTATCCGGGGTTCTTCACATCGCCGGAAACACAAAGAATTCTGGTGCCCGTATTGCGGGGCACTCCGAGCTTGGAGTATTCATCACCACCCATTTCGATGATGTGTTTGACGTGGCAGAGGGACTCGACGTTGTTAACGATGGTTGGTGCCATGTAGAGGCCGAGTGCCGCTGGAAAATAGGGTGGCTTAATACGTGGGTAGGGGCGTTTGCCTTCGAGAGATTCGATCAGGCCGGTTTCCTCACCACAGATGTAAGCACCTGCGCCGCGGTGAACGTAGATTTCCAAATCGAACCCAGAACCGAGCACGTCTTTACCGACAAGGTTCTTAGCACGCGCTTCCTCGATGGCTTTTTCCATAAGGACGGCGGCCTCGGGAAACTCTTCGCGCATGTAGATATAAGCGGTATGAGCGCCAACGGCGAAACAGGAGATAATCATGCCCTCAAGAAGTTGGTGAGGGTCTTGGTGGACGATGTAGCGGTCTTTAAATGTGCCAGGCTCAGATTCGTCGCAGTTACATATAAGGTAGACTGGCTTGGTGTTGTTCGGTGGGATGAAACCCCATTTAACACCCGTAGGGAATCCAGCTCCTCCACGACCACGTAGTCCTGACGCTTTCACCTCATTGGTGATCGACTTGGGTTCCATGGTAAGAGCCTTTTTAAGCTGCTCATAGCCACCGTCATTGAGGTAACAATCGATCGATGGATCCCATCCTTCACGATCAATGTTTTTGAAAATGAGGCGGTGTTCGCAAGGATGAGGTTCCTTGCCAGCAATGTATTTGATGTCGCTCATAGGGTCAGAAATTAGGATTTGTATTTCCCGAGAAGGTCTTCGGCTTTTTCAGGGGCTACAGCCTCATGAAAATCATCGTTGACCAAGCAGACGGGGCCGGTGCCGCAGGATGCTAGGCACTCGGCGAATTCTACCGACCACTGACCGCAGGGGGAAACTGCGATAGGATTGTGGTGTGAATCAGAATTTGAGCGGTCGATGCCGGTGAGTTCGCAAATGCGATCCATCAGTTCGGCAGATCCGGCCATGGCGCAGGAAAGTGTGCGGCAGACACGGAAGTGATATTTTCCAGGAGCATGTTCGCGCAGGCCTGGGTAAAAGGAAACGACTTCGTAAACTTGCATCGCCTCGAGTTCGAGTTTTTCAGCAACCCACTCGGTGGCCTCTTTGCTGATGAATCCGAAGTTGTGCTGAACGATGTGCAGCAGCGGCAGAACAGCAGAGCGCTTTTTATCCTCAGGATAGTGGTTGATGCGCTCGTTCGCTTCAGCATCAATCTCAGGAGAGATGGCGAAGGATGGGAAAATAGAGTTGGTTTCCATTTGAATAAACTAGTGACTAAAGACCAATGACTGTTGACTACCTATCACACTCGCCAAGAACGAAGTCGAGGGAGCCGAGGATGGCAGGGACGTCGGATACCATGTGTCCTGGGATCATGTGATCGAGGATAGAGAGGTTAACGAAGGACGGGGATCTGATCTTCATCCGGTGGGGCACTCCGCCGCCTTTGGAATTGATGTAGAAACCAAGTTCGCCTTTCGGGTTTTCAGCACCGAAGTAAACTTCGCCTGCTGGAGCTTCAATACCTTGTGTAGCGACGATAAAGTGGTGGATGAGTTCCTCCATGCTGGTAAGAACCTTGTCCTTGGCCGGAAGCATGTTTTTGGAGTCGGCTATATTGACTGGGCCGCCAGGGAGGTCGGCAAGAACTTGGCGGATGATGCGGATCGACTGTCGCATTTCCTCCATACGGACAAGGTAGCGATCGTAGGAATCGCCGTTTTCTCCGATGGGAATATCAAAGTCGTAATTCTCGTAGCCTAGGTAAGGGTTGTCCTTGCGGAGGTCTCGAGTGACACCTGAGCCTCGTAGGTTAGGTCCTGTCATTCCCCAGTTGATGGCGTCTTCGGAAGAAATTGTTCCGACGTCGAGCATGCGGATCAGGTAGATCTTATTGCGGTCGAGTAGTTTGGAAATCTCATCGATACTCTTAGAACATTCCTCAAGGAACTGTTCGAGGTTGGCGATAAATCCTTCAGGTAGGTCACGCACCTGCCCTCCAACACGGGTGTAGGATGTGGTGAAACGGGCACCTGTTAGCTGTTCGCAAAGGTTGTAGGTTTTCTCTCGTTCAGTGAAGGTATAGAGAAAGACGGTCATGGCTCCGACGTCCATGGCGCATACTCCGACTCCCAACATGTGGGACGCGATACGGGCAAGTTCACAGCAGATCACGCGAACGGCTTGGCCACGCGGGGGAAGCTCCCAGCCCATGAGCTTTTCAACGGCACAGGCGTAAGCAACGTTGTTGGCAAGTGGGGCGAGGTAATCAAGGCGGTCGGTATACGGCACAAACTGGTTGTAGTGCATGCTCTCCGCAATCTTCTCATCACCACGGTGAAGGTAGCCGATGTCAGGGTCACACTTGGTGACGACTTCGCCGTCGAGCTCAAGAATGAGGCGCAGCACACCGTGTGTGGCTGGGTGAGATGGGCCCATATTCAGCACCATCTTTTCGCCGAGTATATCCTCGGTTTCCGCCTGATAGTCAGAGTCGAGCCCAGCCTGTGTTTTAGCTGCGGTGTCGGGTGCTTGGTATTCCGTTGAATTCATGAGATTTAGCCACGCGAAAGAGGGGCCAAAATAGCCTCAGAAGCAAGTACTTTGTGAAACTTTTCACAAGCGGATGACAGAGTTAAAATGAGAGCGGAATATGCACATTATCGTATTGTCATGGAGTGGTGTGTAAAGGAGGATGGGCGCTACAAAAGGGATTATGCCAGCGAATACACTTTTACGGAATATAGGGCTATGTGGGACTGCTCTGGGGCTTGCCCTGAGTTCGTGCGCCAAAGAGCCTGCTATTTCAGCAGTTCATGAGGGGAAACTGGAGTTTGGGGGGCCAATCTACATGGTTTTGCCCGTTTGTTTCTCTATTTGGGATCGCACTACACGACAAAAAATCCATGTAGCCACAAAAAGCACAAAAAGCACAAAATACACAGGAATCACTGGCGAGCCGTTGAGTTGTCAACCTTTGTTTTGTGAATTCTGTGCTTTTTGTGGCTAAATTGAGAGATGTAAAAAATTGTCGTGTTGTGTGATTTGGGATGTAAAGATGCCCTTTTTCTTGATGGAGACATTTCGCATATGGAATTGAATCCCACCAAGAAAATCAGGAGCCATCTGTTTGGTGCTATTCTTGTGGTAACGGAACCGATGGAGCCAAAGGAGAAGGCGGGGGAGTAATATCCTTCTTCCTCGAGGCAAAAACCTCAGCCCAATCGATTTTTGCCGTCGTGCTCATCAGCAATCCGAGTGTCGTGATCGCTCCGAGCGTGATAGTCAGTCCCGTAACTCCATTAAACAGAAAGCTATAGCTGAATAATACCAAGTAAGCCAGCTGCGCAGGGAGCGCAATCAGCATCAATTGTTTCCCTCCGACAGCTCGCACGTAGGTCGCGTTGAGTCCCAGCGAGACAACCGATGCGATCAAAAACGACAGATGAAGTGGCACCAGATCCACCAGATAGGCGAACAGCAGGTGGAAGGAAAAGAATCCCGCTGCGAGAAAAACGTAGTTCATCGGGTGGAGTGAGATACCCTTGTGTAGGCAAAAGATGATCATGCAGGCAAAAAAGAACGCCAGCGAGAATGGAGCGAAAAAGGTGATCTTGGATGCTATCGGTCCAGGATTCTTTGCCATCGGCATCTCCATACCAATACTCTGCGGTCGGATCACATCCGGATAATCCCAACGCAACGTCCAAGAGTCCTCCTTATTATTCAACTCTCGGTGAGTGGGTGAGCATGAACCGTCGAGAAAGTCGATTTCCTCAAAATTGGTCACCATGTTGAGCTGGAAATTGCGGATACGTTCGACATTTCCCAGATGATACTGCCAGTGGTCCATACCACGGCTCTGATAGGAAACCTTCAGTGAAATCTCCTTGCCAGCCGGGATGGTGACCGTTTGTTTGATCTCGCCATAGGCAGGCATTGCGTTTTCCGCCAGTTGATCGCCAAGCTGGAAGGAAAAGTCGTAGTAACTAGAGTTCTCCGAGGGGATGGGGAATGAGACATGGACCGTCTGCTCCTCGCTACTGGGATTTGTAATCTGGTAGACGGCCGAAAAGTCCGAAAGATAGGTCCGATTCCACGTAAGCCCTTTTTTCTTCGGCTCATAGGTGAGCTTTACATCCACATTGCCTGATGATGGCTGAATCTTTACTCGGTCAGATTCCCGCGCATCCTTATAATACCAAATCGAGGGATGAGTCTGGCTCTGCTCTGGCCCCCAGAGGTGAGTAACACTTTCTTTCGCCCGGGAAACAGAAGCTTCATTCCGCTTAGTGAGGGTGCCTCCGAGCACGAGCCACGCAACGGTGACGCAGACAAATATAAAACCAATCGCAACAAGATGCGGGACAGTGAGGTGTGTGACTTTGTTTATCATGATGCTGCCACTCTGACAGCGCCATGTGAAATCCTGATGAATTCAGGATGAAATGTTGGTGAAAACTATTAGAAGTAGCCTAAAAATCAAGCAGCTCGACATCGAAGATGAGTGTAGCACTGGCCGGAATCACAGGTGGATAGCCGCGCTCACCATATCCGAGTTCTGGTGGAATGATCAGAGTGCGTTTTTCCCCTTTGACCATGTCACCGAAGGCTTCGTCCCAACCTTTGATCACCATGCCGGCGCCAACGTTGAAGACGAATGGTTGGTTGCGGTCGACTGAGCTGTCGAATTTTGAACCATCCAGAAGATATCCAGAGTAGTGGGCTGTGACAGATTGGCCTTTTTCAGGCTTGTCTGTGCCTGTGCCGGCTTCGGTAACAACGTATTTAAGGCCGGACTCAGTGGTTTCGGCGTTCGGATATTTTTCAGCGATGATTGCGTCGGACATGTTGGTATCTTAAACTCTAAGTTTTAAATTCCAAACTCCAAATAATAGAAATACGAAACTGACATCACTTCTTCTTTCTCGGCTTATAGTTATCGCGGGTGAAGTGCTTTTCCCAGTCGGCTTTCCAGCCCGCCCAGTCGAGTTGGAGGGGGAGGTCTTCGTAGGAATAGGCTCCTTTGAGAAATTTGCCGTCGCGGGAGAGGGTGAAGGTGACCTTGCCATGTTGTTTTTCACCTTTCCAGATACCAGATAAGCCTACTAAGCCTGAAGGCCCTTTGACGAGCTTCGCCGTGCGGTCGGCGCACTTCGCCTGCCAGTTACCATCCGAAGCCTTAGTGATTTGCATTGGTCCGTAAAAGGTCTGCCACTCACCTACGTAGTCTTCCATCGTGGTGTTGGAAGTTAGGTTTTTTTGATCAAATGTTAGGCTGGAGAGATGCACGCTGTGATGGAGTCGTGTTTTATTGGCGGTGTCCTTGGTGGAGAAACGGATTGTAGGATCGGCTGCAGTCCAATCGATATCCACGATGCCGAAATTAGCGCCTCCAAAGGCCGGGCCAGTTCTACGGTGGGTGGACGCAGCACCGAGCGGTATGTTCAGCGAGCTGCTGGTGTGATCGATCAGTGGGTAGCCGTTCTTCGGCTCGTGGATGCAAAGTTCGGACGAGTGGATATCGCCTGAGAGAAACACAACGCCCTCTGCACGTGTTTTCTGAATGAGATCAATCATGCGTTGATGCTCTCCTGGTATGTTTAACCATGTTTCGTAGCCATGGTGGGGAGCTGCAAACTGGATGCTGCTCGCAATCATTCGCACACGTGCGGGCTTTTTTAATTCAGCTTCGAGCCACTTCCATTGGTCTGCGCCGAGAATAGTAGCTGACGGTGAGAGGTCGGGGCCCCACTTGCCCATCCTGCGATAGGGAGGTTGGCCACCAATCTTCTTGAGGGGCGTTCTGAAATACCTTGTGTCTAACAATATGAGTTGGACTCGTTTGTCTCCTTTGCCAAAGTAATAACTAGTATAGACTCCTGGGCGTTTGCGGCGCGCGCTGTCGGGGCGTTCATTGAAGAATTCAAGAAAGAGTTTCTGCGACTCGACACGCTTGGGGTAATCATTACCCATATCGTTTTTTCCAAAGTCATGGTCGTCCCAAGTCGCTAACACGGGACAGAGATCAATCAGTTTTCTGTAACCGGGAGTATCGCCTAACTGACCATACTTCATTTTCATCACTGCCATATCGTCAGTGTCGGCATAGATGTTATCACCTAACCAAATCCATAGCTGAGGTTTGTTCGCAATGATAGGTTCCCAGTGCTTCTGCGAATGGGTCGGTTTCCAACAGGAACCAAAAGCAAAATGGCTGAGCGTCATGTCAGGATTGTCGTTGGGAAGGGTGGTGTGCTTGACCGGCTCGGCGTCAGATGATGCTGAAAAGGCGAGTAGTGAACAAACACAGAGGGCTGTATGTATGGGGATGAATTTCACTTGATGATGTAAGATTGTTAGCTGATGCTAGATCATGGGAGGCTGGAGGCGGTTTCTCAATAAGGCATACGCCAAGCCTCCTAAAAATATAGCTCAAAAATATACCAATATTATACTTGCAAACATCTGAATTTTCAGTAAATACTGAAAGAGATGAAGGGCAACGACGATACACACACTCGCTCACTAGAGGAAGTCAGAGATGATTTCATCTCACAATGGGGTGCTTTTGGTAGCCAGTGGGGGATTAACCGCACCATGGCACAGATCCACGCTCTGCTAATGACCGGACCCGATTCACTTAGCACCGATGAGGTGATGGGGAAGCTTGAGATTAGTCGGGGCAACGCTCACACCAACCTCAAGGAACTCGTCAGCTGGGGCCTAGTCCGCATCATTGTCAGAAAAGGGGAGCGCAAAGAGTTCTTCGAAGCTGAGCGTGATGTCTGGAAAATCTTCACGATCATTCTTCGTGAGCGTCAACGACGCGAGATCGACCCAGCTCTCGAATTGTTACGCAACTGCCAGCTCGAAACCAAAGATATCACCGGAGTTGGTGCCGAGTCATTCCGGAAACAAGTGAAGGAACTGGAAACCTTTGTTAGCTTCGCCCGTAATATCGGTGGAAAAGTCGACAAATTAAGCTACGGCCCCGCCATGAAGCTGGCCGCTAAGCTGCTTAGCTAAGGACTGAATACTCAACTTTCAATAGTCATAACATAAACTTTCAAAACTTTCTGAAAATACTAACTAAACTATAAAAATGAAACCTTTCCTCGATGTTAACTGGGATAACCTACTGGTAGCAAGCTACCGTGTAGATCCAGCCATTTTGGAAAAACATCGCCCTCCTGGAACGGAACTCGATATCTATGAGGGCAATCATTACGTCAGCATCGTTGCCTTTGAATTTAAGAAGACAAAGATATGTGGGATACCAATGCCGCTCTACCTGAATTTCGCTGAGATCAACTTAAGATTTCATGTGCAGCGAAAAGTAGACGGCGAATGGCGGCGCGGGGTAGTTTTTGTGAAAGAGATCGTTCCTTGCCGAATTCCCGCCATGATTGCTCGGTATGTGTTTGGGGGAAACTTCCACGTGCATCCACTTAAGTGTAAAAACCCCCAAAACCAAACCCGAACGCAGATCAGTTACATCTGGGATCATCAGGGGCAGAGCCAAGAGGTGATCACCGAGATTGGGCCTGAACTCAATGTTCCAGAGCCAAGATCTTTGAATGAGCACATCATCGATCACTACTGGGCATACCGTGATTTTAGCCGAGGTGAGAAACACATCAGCGGTGAATTCCATGTGACTCACCGGCCATGGGAAGTTCAGCCGTGTCCAGACGCTGATATTCAAATCGACATTGCTCGCGTCTATGGCCGGGAGTGGGCTGAGGCCATGGAGCTAACACCCGATAATGTATTCTACGCCGATGGCAGTTGAGTTGGTGTGACCGCTCCCCAAAAATTCTTAACCCATTAACCCAACACAGAACAATGAATATACCCAATAACATCCAACATATCGAAATCTACTATGATGGGCGCTGTGGCATGTGCTGCACGTTCCATGAGTGGGTGAATAAACAAGGGCGCGCTTACCCCGTGCAATTTGTTCCTTATCAATCTGCCCGTGCCGAAGAGTGGTTTCCCGGCGTCAATGAACTCGAGCCTGAGCGGGAGATGATTGTCCGCACCGATGATGGCACTCTCTATCGCGCCGCCGAAGGCTGGGTGCTCTGTCTGCTGAGTTGCACAAAATATCAGGGCATCGCACGCAGGCTTGCATCGCCCATACTAATGCCCGTGGCTGAAAAAACATGCCATGCCCTTGCTTCTAGACGACACGGCTTATCGAAGGTTTTTTTCCGTAGAAAAGACAATGAAGTCGCCGCCGCACTCCATCAAATGCCTGGTCAGGAATGTGAGAGAGAGTGTCATCTGGCAGCCCATGGCGAAATCCCAGACGGCCTTTTTTAATACCAAATCTCAGCAAATTATTTGCATTCAAAACACCAAAAACTAACCAAACTACAAAACAATGGACCATACAGTAATTACCTACGTCGGCTACATCATGGTAGCTATTCCTCTCACCATCTGGGTCGCCAAGACATTACACAAGAACGGTCGCATTTTTCTGCTGAAAAGCATGAAAGGCGACGAGGGTCTTGCCGATAGTGTTAACCACCTGTTAGTGGTCGGGTTCTATCTCGTGAATCTCGGCTTTGTATCTCTCTATCTAAAGCTAGATCAAGAGGTTCAGCAGATCAGTGGGGTGTTCGAAGCCCTGAGTGCCAAGTTGGGTGTCGTGATGCTCATCCTGGGCGGTATGCACTTCTTTAACATCTGGCTCTTCACCCGTATGGGGAGAAGAGGCGATGATGATGAATACACAGGTGTAAAACCTCCAGCCTATGCAGGATGGAGCAAGACTGATAATGTCGAAAAACCTCAAGGCCCAATCAAGCCTTACTAATAAGGAGCTGAATTCTAACTAACAAAAAAATGATAACACCTGTCCACGCACTCCAATTCGCCGGAATCATTCTTCTCTGCGTCGTATCAGCCAACTTCTTTGCTCCAAAAAAAATGCGCTGGTCGGAGAACTTGAAACATGTCGAGCCTGTGTTCAGGCAGGTGTTCATCATCCACTGCGTCTTTCTTGTCGGGTCTGTGTTCGCTATGGCATTGGCCTGTATCATTCTTCCTCATCTACTCCTAAGTGAATCAATGGGGAAGGTGTTGCTTGGCTTTATGGCTCTGTTCTGGAGCGCACGCGTTGGGACTCAATTTTTTTATTACGAGAGCAGTATTAAGAAACAATTCCCATTTTTCAACTTACTGTTTAGCGTTGCCTTCCTTTACCTAGCCGTGGCCTTCACAACCTTAACTCTCACCCACTAACCATGATGCATATTTCATCGATTGAAACTGGTGTTGTCCTCGCCGGAGTGGGGCAACTCATCCTCGTTGTTGCCAGTGCTGTGATTCCTCGTTGCCTCGACTGGAAAGGCCCACTAGCAGTTCTGCCCTTACTAATGCGTCAGCTCTTCTGGACCTATGCCGCTTACATTCTGGGAATGCATCTATTCTTTGGCCTGATCTCTGTGTTTGGCACGCATCTCCTGCTTGATGGATCTACTCAGGCTGCCATTCTCTGTGGTCTGATGATGACCTGGTGGCTTGTTCGAATTGGTTTGCAGTTCTTCTGCTTTGATCGAAAAGGCATCCCTCAAACACGATTCAATATTCTTGCTGAGGTGCTTCTTGTATCCCTGTTTCTCTTTCTATCGATTATCTACGGTATGGGACTTTTTACTAATCTGAATTGATGGAACTCTATTTTTACACAGCCCTAATCATACTCTGCATTCTTGTGGTCGCACGATGGGCGATTGATACATGGCAAATTCCTCGTCCAATCCTATGGCTTATACCAGCGGCGATTCTTTTTGGTATTGATCGCATGCATAGTGACACTCATGTGATTCTTCGAATGGTCGTGATTTGTACCACGCTGCTAGCTCTCATGAAGGGGATCGTCTATGCCGAGTGGAGGCGTCAAACGGGAGACCAAATAGGAGGTAGCCTCAGCTGGCCCCGATGGATGATGTTCTCTGCTTTATGGTTTGGAATGGACCCCGCAGCTTGGCAGGGGAAACGGCGCAAACTAAACTGGAAGCACGACTTCTACACGGGCCTGACCTGTATGCTCGTTGGCTGGGTAGTTTGCATATTACTAGTAAAACTCGAGGTGTATTATTTGGTCGCCGTGTTCATCCCAATGAGTCTGGCATTTCACTTTGGTGCATTGAGATTGCTGACCGCTTTCTGGCGACGATGCGGTTTTCCTGTCCGACCACTTTTTAGAAATCCTCTGGTATCAAACGGGCTTGCTGACTTCTGGTCGGCTCGGTGGAATGTCTCGTTTTCACAAATGATGGCACGCAGTGTAAGACGACCACTGGTAGGCCGTCTCGGACAAAAGGGCTCAATCTTCGCTGTGTTTATTGCCTCTGGAATTTTACACGAACTAGCTATCACGGTGCCTGTGCAAGAAGGCTACGGCAGACCGTTTGTCTATTTTCTACTCCATGGTGTTATCGTTCTTATTGAAAAAGATAGCTGGCCCATTTGGCTTAAAAAACTCATTACTCTGACAATGGTTGTCGTGCCACTACCACTACTTTTTCCAGAAAAATTTACTCATGAAATAATCCTTCCGTGCTTATCGTTTGCAGGTGGATGGCTGTTCAACTAATCAACTAATCAACTTATGAAAACACTACTGATTGCCGGCGCTAATGGATTTATGGCGCGCTACCTTACCCGCTATTTTCACGCAAAAGGGTGGAATGTTGTCGGGCTTGCCCGACACAAAAATGGCATGGACAAAAACTGCCGCTATGTAAACTGGGATGGAAAAACTCTCGGCGACTGGGCTAAGGAACTAGACGGTTGTGATGTTGTTATCAATTTAGCGGGTCGCAGCGTGAACTGTCGATATAACGATGCCAATAAAGCTGAAATCACCAATTCACGTGTTAACAGCACACGGGTGATCGGTGAAGCAATTGCTGCCTGTGAAAACCCACCCGAGTTGTGGCTTAATTCCAGCACCGCTACCATTTATCGTCACGCCGAAGACTGCCCACAGGGTGAGGACGGTGAGATAGGCAAGGGCTTTTCAGTAGGTGTGGCCAAAGCCTGGGAAGGAGCGTTTTATGAATCCAAAGTACCGGGAGAAGTTCGGAAAGTGGCTCTCCGCACGGCCATGGTGTTCGCCGATGAGCCCGGTACTGTTTACCGCTACTTGCTGAATCTAGCCAAGTTTGGACTAGGGGGTAAAGTGGGAGGTGGAAATCAAATGGTCAGTTGGATTCATGTCGAAGACCTTTGTCGTAGTATAGATTGGCTGATCGAGCACGATGAGATCAACGGGCCTATCAATATTGCCGCGCCTGCCCCGTTGACCAACAAAGAGGTCATGCAAGGATTTCGCAAACTGGTTGGGCGACCATTTGGCCTACCGGCTACCAAATGGATGGCTGAAATTGGGGCCTTTTTTCTTCGTACCGAAACCGAACTCATTCTCAAAAGTCGCTGGGTAGTTCCTACTCGGCTACAGGCTAATGGGTTTGTTTTTAAATATCCTGAGATGAAGCCTCAAGAATGGGGAAAGCGGTAGAAACTCTCTTTAAAATCATTAGCCTATTAGCAAAATAAGTGTAGTCTATGCCTACCATGAAAACTATCCTGATCGCAGGCGCAAACGGTTTTATTGCCCGAAATCTGACTGAACATTTCTCCGCTAAAGGGTGGAAGGTTGTTGGATTGGCACGGCGTGATTCTGGGCTGCATTCGAAATGCCAATACGTGAACTGGGATGGTGAATCACTAGGCGCCTGGGCAACGGAAATGGAGCGGTGTGATGCCGTGGTCAATCTGGTTGGGAAATCGGTGAATTGCCGGTTTACTCCCGAAAACCGGAAGCTGATAATCAACTCACGTGTCGATAGCACCCGTGTGTTAGGTGAGGCCATAGCAGCATGTAAGAATCCTCCTGAGGTATGGCTGAATGCCAGTGGTGCGAATATTTATTGCGACTCCCGTGAGCATCCTCACGATGAAGATGGGGATAGGGGAGAGGGGTTTATGACTGATGTTGTCGAGGCTTGGGAAAAGGCATTTTTTGAATCCAAAGTTCCTCAGGATGTGCGCAAAATTGCCTTAAGAACATCCATGGTTCTAGGCGATGAATCCGGCAATGCTCTACGAACATTCCAGACTTTATCAAAATTTGGGCTAGGTGGGAAAATTGGCAACGGCAAGCAGATGGTCAGCTGGATCCACGTCGATGATGTTTGTCGTGTAATCGACTGGCTTGTAGAGCATCATGAAATATCTGGTCCCGTGAACATGAGTTCACCAGAGCCCCTTAGTAATGTTGAATTCATGCGTCGTTTTCGAAAAAGCATCGGTATGCCAATCGCTCTACCCGCCGCAGCATGGATGGCCAAAGTAGGTGCCTATTTCTTACGTATGGAACCAGAACTAATCCTCAGTAGCCTCTGGGTGGTTCCGAAAAAATTACAGGCTCACGGGTTTGAATTTAAATATCCAGAGCTGCAACCCGAGGAGTGGTTTAAGCGCTAAGTCGTATCGTATCGAATGCCAAAATGCGAGGCAGCTTCAGCAAGGCGTTTGTCCTCGGTCCAAAGCAACAGGTCATCACTGGCGAGGACCGAGGCGAGAATAGCCAGGTCGTCCCATTGCAGTCCTTTACCCCAAAGTTTATTTTCTTCAATGAGGTGATGGGTTTCTTCAAAACTAGCAGGTCGGACAGGGTGAAAAGCGTTCAGATCGATGAGTGTTTGTTTCCTAGACGGAAGATTTCCTACCGAGAGCTCGCCAATAACGAGCGGGTGAATAGCTAGAAAATCAAACTCGATTAGAGAACTCAATGTTTCCTGCCCTTCGCGGAAGTAACGGCACCAGATGTTGGTATCTGCGAGCACATTCATCTTAGGATTTGTCGCTGTTGTAAGGGTTTTCATCTTCTGCCACCAAAATAGGATCTGTAGCACGTGAGTCTCTGCCTGGGATGATGAATTCAGGTGCTTTTCCTGATGATCTGATTAGGCGCTTCTTGCTTTCAGATGCGACCACCATCTCCAGTGCCTTGGTCAACATGGATGATGCATTGTGGTCTCCTGTAATGGCAACCGCCCTTTCAAAAAGGGTGTCGTCCAATGTGATTGTTGTTCTCATGTATCAAATGCATCATAATTGATGCGTATGTAAACATCATTCCTCAAAGAGGCGATCGAAGTTGCCTGTAACCATCGACGTATCGAGGAAAGAGGAAGCCGACTCATGGATTGCACAGATATTGGCAGGATGGTTGATACCATCCGCGAGAACATGAGAAATCGCTGAGTCCGGCGGCAGCATGTCTGGGGCATCAGTTTCGATGAGCAATCTGTCAGGTGGCACGAGTTTAAACGCATCGCGCACGCTCTGTTTCCTTTCGTGGAGGAGATATCCTGAAAACGAAAAATAGGCACCTAGTTTAACGAGACGAGGCACGAGTTCGGCAGATCCTCCGTAGGAGTGAAGTAGGAAACCTCGCTTTGGTAGTGGATGGGATTCGAGGATGTCGATGAGATGTCCCCAGGCCTTGAGGCAGTGGATCGAGAGCGGGAGGTTCCGCTTTTCCGCTAGAATGAGTTGGGCGATGAAAATCTCCGTCTGCAGATCGATGTCGTAGTCCCTCATCCAGCGATCAAGTCCACACTCTCCAATACAGGCGTTAGGCACAGTATCGAGGTAATGTATAAGTTGATCTAACCAACTTGCCGTTGGATTTTTCCATGGGTGTAAACCAAAAGATGGAATGATGAGCTTGGGATGACTTTGGGCAAGTTCTGCCACCTTTGGCCAGTCGGCGGGGGCGGTGCCATTGACGACACAGCGCGTAACACCGATTGTGATCATCTCGGCGATGACCTGATTCCGGATATCGTCAAATCGCGAATCCTGTAGGTGATTGTGGGCGTCAGTCACGGGAGATGAGTTCTTGGGCGGCTCGCGTTAGATCATCAGTAGAAAAGTCTGCTAGTTCCAATGTATGCGATGGTTCAGCATAATTGGATTTTTCATCACCGGCACGACGGTAAACGAGGTCGTAGTGATCGCGTAAAACAGATTCAACAAATTCGAACCATTGACCGGCATCGATTTGGTCGTGCCATTTCTGTACCTGCTCGTGGCCTCGTAACTTGACTAGCCTGTCCAACAGTGACTTGAGATACTCAGGGTCGTCACTGAAATGCGGATAGTCGTCGAGCAGGAAAGCAGCACGTTGTTTGACTGGTAGTTGAATACTGACAACGCTGCCTTGCCCGAGCTTTTTCCACAGGGCAGGGGGGCAATGCACCGTGCCAATTCGATTACTTTCCGCCTCGGTGAAAATAGGCTGGGTGAGGTCTAACCGCATAAGTGCATCCCAGAGTTTGGTTTCAAAGCGTTTTTGCGTCGGTTGGGTTTCGTTAGGTGCGAGCCCAAGAACCGAGCCGCGATGATTCGCTAATCCTTCGAGGTCGAGTATCTGGGCCCCTTCGTTTTTTAACGTATGAAGTAGTCTTGTTTTTGCGACACCTGTTTGACCTGCAAGCACCGTAAGCTGTAGTTCAGGTGTGGAAAAAAGACGCTCGGTGTCTTCACCTACAAACTTGCGAAATGCCTTATAACCGCCTTCGATGAGCCGTGCACGCCACCCGACTGACCGTAAGATGTGCGTCAACGAATTAGAACGCATCCCGCCGCGCCAGCAGTAAACAAGCGGCGTATAGGTTTTATCCTTCTCCGCAAGGTGTGTTTGGAGATGCCGAGCAGCGTTGTTTGAGATCAATGCAGCGCCAAGTCGACGCGCCTCGAAGGGATTCGACTTATAAAGGGTACCAACCTCGCCCCGCTCATCATCATTGAGAACGGGTAGGTTGATCGCACCCGGTAGGTGGTCCTCGGCAAACTCCGATGGCGCGCGCACATCGATGATCTCAGTGAATTCACCAAGGTCATGGGGCAGGGTGATAGTTTCGACATGTTTCATGGCGTCATGTCGAATCTGTGATGCTACTGCTGAGCTTACTCAGAGGCTGCCGCAGCAGGCTTGTTTCCGAGAGCTGGTTTGTTAAATGCGAGGTAGGCACTGGCTAATCCAAGAACGATAATGAGGATCCATGCAGCAACGCCTTGTACGATACGGCGTTTAGCGAGAACCATGGCTCCCCCAAAGATGATCCAGATAACGAGCTTGAGAATCATCCAAGTAGGAAATCCGGTGCCGTAGAGGGCTGTATAGACATCCTTCATTTTAGCCTGCATACCGAAACCACCAAGAAGAATGAGGAGTAGTCCGATACCATGGCCAATGGCGGCACCCTTGGTAGATGATTTTCCTGCAAATAGAGATCCGAATGCAAAAAAGAGAGTGAAGATTCCGGCGAAGTGGATAAGGCGATAGGTTTCGTAGTTCATAAATTGATATGGATGATGGTTAGTAGTCTTGTTTGTTAGCTATTTCGGGTTCGTCGATACCCAGAGTCTCTCCTAATCCGTCACAAATCCCCTCCATTAACTGGTCGAGAGAATCAATAACTGTCAGGGTCGCCTGGGTTAGGTCGGCTGCACCGAGGGATGGTTGCGCTTTTTCGAGCGTATGGTCGAGCGCTTTTCTTGGTAAAAATGGTTCAAGCCCATATCCAACGATTAATCCGATCCGTCCCTGCTTCGGGTCGAGGCCCAGTAAAATGGAGTGGTTTTTGCCTCCTTTTCGGTCGCTGGCACAGAATCCGCCTTGGTTGAATAGCCAGAAGAGATGGGTTGCGATTGGGTATTGGCGGTCGAATTTTTGCAGCAGCACATGTATTTCCACTTGTGGGAAGCGTCGGGTCAAATTCGCTATGGCATGGCGGATTTTTTTTATTCGATCCTTTTCCCAACACTCTGAGAGAGTCTGTCAGCCCCTTGTCATAGCGGGGTATTGCCCCAAGCAGGGCGTTGGCACTTTGGAGGGAAAGCTGGCATGATGGACATTCCTTGGATGTCTCGGTGAGGGGGGCTCGGCAATAGAGGCATTGCATGGGCGGGAATATAATCGGAAGCGGAGTCGATCCGAAAGCGAAAACGGTGGTCATCTCCAAAAAATGTAACCCCTCACCGTGAAAAATCGGCTAAAACGAGGCTGGATTTGGAGATCAAGATCGTCGAACTTGAGTCCATGCACTTAGCTACTAGCTGAGCTCACTCAAACGTTTTCACAAGTTTGAACAACAATCTATTGGTAATTAAAATGAAGAAACAAATATGATTGGCAACAAGTAATCATGCTTGGTATTTGGAAATTTAAACTTAGAGTCTAACCCAAGATGCACTTGCGGTTTACGGATGAGGAACTGGTCACACTCTCCGAGATGTTGACCCTGGCGTGCTGGGCGACTTTTTGGAACCACAAACCTGGATCTGACGAGGGGGTTGCTCGTTTCGATGACATGCTCGAGAAGATCCTCACCCGACTCCAGCACAACGGGCAGGGGAACGAGGTTGAAAATGATCCCGATCGCCAACGTCTCCGGCTCAAGAAGGAAAAAGAAGAAAATTCATTCTACGCCCAATGTTACGATGAAATGCGTGGCGAAACTTTCTGGGAAGAACTCGTCGCTCGTATGGCAGAACGCGAGCTCAACAAAAAATACACCGAAGCCCAACTCAACGCACTCAGCGAAGAAGAACGCAAAAAAATCGCCGAGCCCGTCACCAAGAAATACTGGGAAGAATTTTCAAGAAACGGCATCACCAACCTCCACGTCGTTGCTAAGCGTGAGGAGGGGTAATTAAAGCTTAGAAATCAGTTCTATACTTCTGTTTGATCCATTTTTCGGCTTCAGGAAAATTAGGTATTTTTAGGTTCTTGGTATCCCATTCTAATCTCTTGTTTGGATAATGCAGAGAAAGGCAGACTAATAGTAATGCTTCTGTGAGTGGTCCCGCATAATTAAAGGATGCAGATGGAGTTTTATTCTTCAGGATACCGTCGACCCACTCATGATAGTGATCGCGAGGTGCCATTTTCCGACCATACCGGTGCGATAGCCAAGGTCTTTAAGCCGATTGGAAATTAGAGGCTCGTCGAGTGGGATGCCAGCATACTCGGGTTTAACATGTTCAGCGTGGTTGAGATTGTGCTCGAAACCAAAACGTGAGCCGTATCGACCTGTCAGCAGTCCGGCCCGCGATGGTGCACAGACGGAGCCCGACACATATCCATCGGTGCACCAGATGCCATTTTTAGCAAGTCGATCAAGATGAGGCGTGGAGATTTGTTTCGACCCATAACAGGAAAGGTCTCCATATCCCATGTCGTCGGCAACGATCAGAAGTAGGTTCGGTTGTTTGGCTGATGCGGAAGCCGTGAAAGTGAGGACTGACAGAATAGTAGAGAGCAGCAGGAGGCGAGTATTCATATTGGCGAAAAGGATTATAATGGGTGATCTAGAAAGCAACCTTGTGACGAGTTTAGTTCCGTGAGCTGTAATTCTGAAGTCTAAAATCGCGGCGAAATAGGTCGATATTACTTGGGTTGAGAGCTGTTTGTTTCAGATGCGGATACTAAGACGCAGACTTGAGAATAAGTCATTCAAAGAGGACTCTGGATCGGTTGCGGGGTTGGCTATAATTTTCCCTCTGCTTTATAGCTGACAACAGAGCTGTGATTCTATTGGGTAGTGCTACGTATGAATAATGTAAGTATGCCTGCATGGGCCTCGGAGATAATCAGTAGCTATGAGAGTGGTGCGGCGGGGTGTTTTGTTTTGCACGGCAATGTGAATGATCGCTTGTTAGTGCCTTCTCAAAAAGGAGCAGAACTTGGTGGTGTGCAGGAATTTATCATGGAGTCATTATTACCACGCTTCGACGTCGTGTTAAGTTATGATCCAGGGCAAGGGTTGCGTGTTGAGCGGGGTGGGGAGACTTTTTCACAATGGCCTTCACTCAAGGATGGTATGGACTTACCGGATGAGCCTTTGGCGGCAGTGCGTGTACTGACACACTATTTTAAATACTGTAAAAATCTGCAAGCTGTTGGTGCCGAGAGCCCAAAGGTGGCGGTGGTGATCCGTCAGGCACATCTGATCTGTCCCTCCATTCCCAATTCACACAATCACGACCTGAATGCAATGGCCTCCATCTTGCGTGGTTGGGCGGCGGATATGAGACTGCAGGAACACGGGCAGGCGGCTTTTCTGATCTCAGAGAATTTAAATGGCCTCCATCCACTGGTATCACGAAGTCCTCGCGTATCAGCGGTTGAAGTTCCTTTACCATCAGAGAAAGAAATGGGCCAGGTCTTGGAAATGCTCGCCGAGAGATGCCCGACGGCTCTGGTAAACTTCCGTGACGATTTCACCAAACCCGCAGGCCGGCTTACAGGTGCGACGCTAAGCTCAGTGGAAATTCTCCTACTTCGCCGTGAACACGCAAAGGAGCCACTCGAAGAATCAGATTTGTCAGATCTGAAACGCGCGCTAGTCGAACGCGACTGCGGGGGGCTGATTGATTTTATCGAACCGGATCGCAATTTTAAAGGCGTGATTGGCCTGGAGGGGGTGAAGACCTGGCTTCGTCAAGATATTGCCCTGTGGAAAAAAGACGACCTTGAGGCGATGCCGATGGGATACCTGTTCTGCGGTCCCGTAGGCACTGGCAAAACCTACCTTGTCGAATGCCTCGCGGGGGAAGCCGGCGTGCCTGTAGTGACGCTGAAAAATTTCCGCGACCGCTGGGTCGGTAGCACAGAGGAGAATCTCGAGAAAATTTTCTCCCTCCTGCATGCACTGGGTCGCTGTATCGTGTTTATTGATGAAGCCGATCAAGCACTCGGTCGTCGTGATGCGGGGTCGGGTGATTCTGGCGTGTCCAGTCGGGTATACTCGATGATGGCTAAGGAGATGTCGGATACTCGGAACCGGGGGAAAATCATTTGGGTGTTAGCATCCAGTCGACCAGACTTAATCGAGGTTGATCTGAAGCGTCCGGGACGTGTTGATGTCAAAATCCCGCTATTCCCGTGCTCGGATGAAAAAGAAGCATGGACTTTACTCCGAGCCCTTTGCAAGAGGAGGGGAGTAAACCTAGAGAAAGAGTCGAAGCTCATCAGTAAAGTGCCTGAGCTTCTAACGCCAGGTGCAGCCGAAGCGATCGCGGTCAAGGCACGCAGGCTCATGATCACACGTGAAATCAGTGCTGAGGAGGCTATGTCTGATTGTCTGGAAGGGTATCTACCCCCGATATCGCCCGCCGTAATTCAGGCCCAGATCCAATTGGCGGTCGATGAAGCCTCCGACGTCTCCTTTATTCCAGAGCAATTTCGGAAGTGAATCTTCCAGAAATTGATCAAAACGCCCCCTATAGTTGCCTCTTTGTAAGAAAAAAATAGTCCTGAAATGTTGACTGATGAGAGGCTGATACGCCGTTTAAGGCATGGAAAAATCATGATGTTTTCAACAGTTGTCGCTTATTTTCAATGAGTTCTGAAAAAAACAATCAAACCTGACACAAACGGCTGTATACGAAAAAGTATTGCCAATCTTTCAGCGGTGGAGTAAAAAAAGCCACTGGTATTACATTACCTGAGCTGATTATCAGCCCTTCGAGAGTAGTTCCAGTCTTTTGTCCTAGGTATAAAAATTCTGAGATAAAGGAAACTAACCATACTACCCCAAAACAATCCAAGAAACTTATGTTTACACAACCTCTTCTTGTTGGCCTAGCTTGCCTTTCCCTCGGAGCCCTCAGCAGCTGTTCATCCAGCCTGTCAGGCACTTCAATCATGAGCAAATCAAAGTCTGAAGCCATCGTAAACGGTTCCTCTTCCAGCTCTTCTCTTCCTCACCCGGCTTCAGCCAACACGATTGCCAAGTCCCGTAACCTGTCAAAGGACAAACATGGCATGCCGACCTACAAAAACCATTCGGAGCGCACTCGCTACGTTCGCACAACAGCCTACTCCCACATGGAGAACGAAGTTGGCGCACCTGGTAGGATGAATGCCAGTGGCGGTATCCTTAAATACGGCAGTGTCCGTAGTGCCGCAGCTGACTGGTCTGTTTACCCGCTTGGCACCAAGTTTCGCGTTAAGGGACAGCCACACATCTACGTTGTAGACGACTACGGTTCAGCTCTTGTTGGAACCAACACCATCGACATCTTCAAGCCTTCTCTACGTTCCATGCACCACTGGGGAACTCGCAGTACGGAAATCACCGTGGTTCAGTGGGGCTCTTTCGAGCGTAGTGCTCGCATGCTGAAAGGCCGCACTGGCTACCATCATTGCCGTAAGATGTATTACGGCTGCACTCATAAGCTGAACAGCCGCGTGGTCAGCAAAGACCTGAAGAAAAACGGCGCACTTTAATTCGCAGTTTTTACTCATCATTTTTTATCGGCGCGTTAGAGTTTCGTTGTGACGAAACAAGAACGCGCCGATTTTATTGTACAACGACTCGAGGAACTCTATCCTGAGACCCCGATTCCGCTGGATCATACCAATGCCTATACGCTGCTGATTGCGGTGCTGCTATCGGCGCAATGTACAGACGTCCGGGTGAATCTGGTGACGCCAGCCCTCTTTGAGTTGGCCTCGACCCCTGAGGCGATGGCAAAGGTGCCCGTGGAGGCGATTAAGGCCATCATCCGGCCCTGTGGACTATCGCCACGGAAATCCAAAGCGATATCCGAGTTGTCGCAAATTCTCATCGACAAGCATGGGAGTGAGGTTCCTGCCGATTTTGATTTTCTTGAGGAGTTACCAGGAGTTGGACACAAAACCGCCTCAGTGGTGATGGCGCAGGCCTTTGGTGTCCCTGCGTTCCCAGTTGATACCCATATCCATCGTCTAGCTAAACGGTGGAGGCTAAGCCCCGGGAAAAACGTGGTTGAAACTGAACGCTATCTGAAACGGCTTTTTCCACGTGATAAGTGGAACAAACTGCACCTGCAGATCATTTTCTACGGCCGAGAGCACTGCTCCGCACGTGGATGTGACGGGGGGGCGTGTGAGATATGTAAAAAGGTAAGTAAGTGAGTAGGCCACGTATTGACCTACTTACCTAACAAACCTACTTACTTTTTCTTAGAATAGGCCTTGGCGAAGGCGTCGATTGCACTGTGAAGCTTCTTGGCATTTTCGGTATCTGTTGTTTGCTTGCACTTCATCGCATGAACGATGATCTGGTGAATCAGGGTGATTTTATTCAGGTAGGCTTCTTTATCAGAATCGGCTTCACCAAGTTTAACACGTTGAGCCAGGAAATACTGGGTCATTGTATTTTGAATTTTGGTAGCGTGTTCTTCCTTGTTGGTGACCCAGCGAGAAATTTGGTTGGCATTCTTACCAGCGTCTTTGGACAGCACTGTAATTTGCCCCATCGCTTTTTTAATGGTCGCTTGGTGAGTGTGTAGATCGACCAAAACGGTGTCGTCTGAGTAAATACCACAAGGCACCTGGCAGTGGGCATCTACTTGAGACACTGAAGCTAATGAAAATGCGGATACAACGACGGCGAGAGTTAGGTGGTTTTTCATGTCACTGCCAAAATAAACATGAAGCGCGGGTTTGCAACCCGGATCTTCATCTCGTGCAGAGAATCATCACCAACAAGCCGAACGGCAAGTGAGCTGAGGGTTTACAAGCCCACGCTCCAACGTGCCACTTCACGTCGGACATTCTCGATACTCGGAGCCCCTGGATTGGTTCGAGCAGCTAGAGCCGTTTGTAAATCAAACACATCTTTGGCATCGACGCCGTAATGCTCGGAAATCTTGGTGAGGTCGAGTTGATCGAGAGGGGTGCCTGATTCGACACTCACAGCGACGGCTTGACCAACTAGTTCGTGGGCTTGGCGGAAGGGCACGCCATTCTTTACCAAGTAGTCGGCAAGGTCTGTGGCGAGCAGTAGGGGGTCTGAGGCGGCAGCTTCACAGGTATCGACGTTAATCGTCATATCGGCAATCATCTCAGTGTTTACCTTAAGGGCGAGTTTAAGCGTATCGATGGAGTCAAACAGTGGTTCCTTGTCTTCCTGCAAGTCACGGTTGTAGGTGAGGGGTAGTCCCTTGGCCGCGGTGAGAAGTGCGACCAGATTACCATAGAGTCGACCTGTCTTACCTCGTGTCAGTTCGCATACATCTGGATTCTTCTTCTGCGGCATCAGCGATGAACCCGTGGTGTGGGCATCGGAGAGAGTGGCAAAACCAAACTCGGAGCTGCACCAGAGAATTAGATCCTCCGATAGTCGCGATAGGTGAGTGCCGACCAGTGCCATATCGAAAAGGAACTCAGCCATGTAATCGCGGTCCGAAATAGCATCCATGGAATTGGTGCTGACCCGATCAAAGCCTAATTCCTCAGCAATTTGCTGACGATCGAGATTTATCGTGGATCCCGCGAGGGCACCTGATCCAAGTGGGGAAACGTTAAGCCGCTTCTGGCAGTCGGCGAGGCGTGATTTGTCACGATCGATCATCTCCACATAAGCTAGTAGGTGATGTCCCACGGTGACGGGCTGACCACGCTGTAGGTGGGTGTAGCCAGGAATGACAGCCGAAGCATAATCTCCGGCCTGCTTGAGCAGCGAGCGCTGAAGGTCGGTTAGGTGGGCTGTGAGGGAGTCAATTTCCTCCCGACAGTAGAGCCGAGTATCGGTAGCGACCTGATCGTT
>TARA_B110000908_G_scaffold45704_1_pt1 | contig 58173 bp, 7 predicted proteins | sample TARA_B110000908 | Tara Oceans TARA_B110000908 (sample SAMEA4398067) | marine metagenome | biome: Polar Biome; feature: [DCM] deep chlorophyll maximum layer (ENVO:01000326); material: water (ENVO:00002006), including particulate matter (ENVO:01000060) such as... | depth 36 m
AACCATCATGCGTGTCAGAGATCAGGCGTAATCCTGTGGGACTTCGCGTTCCTTTGTTGGGATAGACCCAGTATTAGGCCGCGTTCATCCATGATCTCCTCAAGATTCCGATACGAGACACCGTAGCGGACATAGAAAAATACAGCGAAAAGGGTCACGCTCTTCGGGAAATGGTTCCCTTTGAAATCAATTATCACAGGGCGTGCTCGCTTTCAAAGTTAAAAGCCCGTACCGACCACCCGCAAGCCAACCCAACCAAACGGGAAAACTTTGCGACAGAGCCGCTTTGCCTCAGCACCACAAATGGTTTAAATCACCACGGTTTGTGACTCTTTCTCCTCAATCTACGACATGATTAAATCGAAGTTGTACATTCTGTACTTTTTTTGGTGCAAAAAAACTCGTTATGCGTCAAGGTAATTGAGAGAATTATTGACCGTGTCGAAGCGTGTTGCGCGCTTCAGAGAGCCTAAAAATGAAAAGTTTAAAATCTGCTGCTTTGTTATCTTTGGCCCTTTCGAGTGGTCCGGCTTTTGCTCAGGAAACTGATGGTTTCGAAGCGCCTCAAGGCATTTTTGCGCCCGCGACCAAGCTTTCATATGATCGAACCAAGCTTCAACCCGAGGGCAACCTAATCTCGGGGCTTTGGTATTCGCAGGCCGAAGGTGCGTCCGTGTCGCTTGGGATCGAACAGGACAAGCTGTTCGGCACTGACGAAGAGTTCCGTCTTGGCATAGAGGCAAGCAAATATACGCAGACCGCGCAGATCACGTTGATCGACCCTGACTTTTTCGAATCCGTGTATTCGCGACAGTTGTCATTTTCGACCTATAACATTCGGCCTAACCGTTCCCAAAACGGATCGTATTCGTTTTCTGGTGCCGAAGTTAGCATTGGCTTTGGCCGTCAGCTGACAGAAGCATTTTCGTTTAGTTTTGGCACTGGGATTAGCAAATCTCGGATCCAAAATGATCCGAACCTGCCGACGTTTATCCAGAACTACATAACCCTTGAAGGTGAAGACAAAACATCGTTTTTCGGGTTTTTAAATCTTTTCTATGATAGCACGGATGGCGACCCCTATCCGCAAAGCGGTTACCGTTTGGGGCTGGCCAACAAATTGGGGCTAATCGGCGACACAACCTATATAAAAAGCCAGATCAGCGCGACATACTTTACCCGTGCAACGGACCGTGTAGGCGTAAAGGTCCACGGTAATCTTGGGTACGCCGACACGATCGGCACCGGAACCTTTCCAATCTATGAAAACTTTTTTGCAGGCGGCCCGGGCAGTGTGCGTGGCTATGCGCAAAACACATTGGGGCCGACTTCGACCATTCCCGGCCAAACTAGCCTTGCGCAAGCGGGTGGGAAGCTGCGTGTGACAGGTGGCGTTGAATTGGCGATGCGCATTGGCGATCGCGACGATCTGGTCATGCTGGGGTTTTACGATTTCGGAAGCGCCTTTGCGGAACCGGGCGATTTCAGAAGCTCCGAGCTGCGCAGCTCGGCCGGCTTAGGTGTGCGGTGGCATAGCCCCATCGGTCCGTTGAACCTGTATTTGACGCATGCGCTGAATGACGAAGCTGGCGACAAACTGGAAACGGTGCAGTTTACCTTGGGCGCGCGGTTCTAAACACAGCGCCTAAGACGGCCGTCAATACCACAGCCACAGGCGCAGATAATCGCTGATGCGCCGTGTCGCGATCCAACCCAAAGGCTTTTTCCCAACTGATATTTTGGCAACTCCGGTCATGCCGGGTAGCCACCAGTCTGTGGTGTTTGCCCCGTCATCCAGATCGCCCATGCGGACCGGAAAAACGTTTTGTGCATCTTGAACTGCGGCCGCTGGAATGATTCGGTCAACGGCAAGGCGAAACCGTTCTTTGGGACGGGCCAGTAAGGTAAGCCGCGCGATTTGGCCCTGTTCCAGGAACGACAAGTCGCGTTCGGACACTGCCGCCTCAACGTATAATGACGAAAGCGCGGCAATCGTGATGACGGGTTCGCCCCTGCGCACCGCTTCGCCAATTTTTTTGGCCGGCTCACCGTCGACAACAATACCGTCGATTGGCGCGATGGCTGTCGCAAAGGCTAACCTTTGATCGACCTGCAACAGCCGTGACTTCACCTCTTGGGCCTTGGCCTGGGCTATTTGCATCTCTGAAAGTTGCCCCATCGAACGGCGAATTTCAGCCTCGCGGTTAGACTGGGCAAGCTCAGCCAAAAGCGTGCTGCGTTCCAAAACCAGTTCTGTATCGGCCAGCGTAAACAGCTCTTGGCCCGTGACGACCTTGTCACCCAAGATAAGAATACTGCGCTCGACATACCCATCAAAGGGCGCGCCCACGGCGGCGGTCGCGTCGGTTTTGAGCACGGCTGTGCCCGTCACATTGAACGGGACCGGAATAAACATTGCTGCAGCTAAGATCAAAACAGCTGCGCCCATCAGCTTGCGCCCTGCCCCCGATTTAGGGCGGAAAACCATGGGAATTGACGGCACAACCGCACGCGCCAGCCGCACAGGCAGCCAACGGGTATCTCGGAACAATGTAGCCAGCGGGTTTTGTACCATCTCGCAGTGCATCCGCAGTGCCCATTGTTCCGCTGCGCTAAACGGGCGGCTTTGCCGTTCCAGCGTCACAGCCCCCAGCCCGCGGGTTTTACCATCGCCCATGATTTCAATCATTGGAAAGGTGATCAAGTGGCCGGGCTGTGCAAAGCTTGCATATTTGCCGTGAGCATGGGCAACGGCGCGATCGTTTCCGGGCCAGCTGACTTCGGTGCCTTGGGTGATTGCCTCTTGGCCGCATTCTTCGATCAGAGCGGACGCTTCTGTGCGCCGCTCGATCTTTTCTGCGTGGCTGATTGCCCGCAAGCGCATGCCTTCACGAGCACGCCAAACGAAGGAAACAGATTCACACGCAAATTGTTGCGCCAATTCATTCGCCAAGGCCAACGCCGCACGGTCAAACCCATCGCTGTCCAGGACCTTGCCAAGCAGTTCTAACGTTAAACTTAGGCGGGCTGCGTCTCGTCCGGACTGACGAACCTTGCGCGCAGTATCAAAGGTTAACGGTGCTCCCGATATAGCCGAGAGCCTAGTCATCGCAATTATGGGATTGCGCGGCGCTGCTGTAAAGCTGGCCAGCAAAACGACTTTTTGCGTCGGCTCAGAAACCTGCACGCGCAACAACATGTGGGGCCCTTGGGCACCAGTGGCTTGCGCAATACCTTCGCGTTGTAGCTGCATGAGGGCGGCAGGCGTAGTGACCGACGCAAGCGAAAGCCCGGAGTCAGCCTTTGGCGCGGCTGCAAGATGTTGCCAATCCTCGCTGTCCCCTGCCGCTTGACGCCAGAACACCGTAACGGTTTCAGCCTGAACCAACTTGCGTGCGACGTTGGCATAGTTTTGCCAGAATTCGGTCGCGGGGCCTGCGAAATTCGCAACAGCGCGGACAATCTCGGGCACCTCGTGCACGGCATTGGCATCCAGTTGGGTCATATAGTTCCCTTTTCCACTGAGATCTCGCTTTCAAGAGACGATTTTCGTTGCGTATAGGCCAAACGTTCGGCCCGCCGCTGTGCAATTCGGACCATGGTCTGTGCATAGGCGCTGAGCAACATATTGCTTGAATATTGCGCAGACCAAAGCCGCACAAACGGCTTCGGCAAAAACCGACGCATCAGCTCTTCGTCCATCGAAATGTAATATCGGGTTGTGCCTGGGTCGCCCTGGCGCGCGCAACGTCCGATTAATTGGCGATCAATACGTCCAAAATCATTTGTTTCGGCGATAATAACATGCAGCCCACCGGTTTTGCGCACAGAGGCGTCAATTTTGATATCGGTGCCGCGGCCAGCCATATTGGTGGCAACCGTGATAGCGCCGCTGGCACCGGCCAGTTCAACAATCTGGCTTTCTTCGGCATCATTAACCGCGTTCAAAACGGCAATGCTGCGATCAGGCGCGATTGTGGTAAACGCTTGATGCAAGGCCGCGCTAGTTTGAACGCTGCGCACGCCTATCAAGATCGCGCGCCCTTCATCTGCCATCGCCAGCGTATCTTGGGCAACTTTACGCATTTTCTCGGATTGCGTTCGAAACACCAACTTGGGCATATGTTTTCGTTGCACCCGCTTGTGGGTGGGAACCGGAACCGTCTTAAGGCCATAAACACTGGCAAATTCGCCGCGGGCCTCTTGGGCTGTTCCCGTCATGCCGCCGATCTTGGGCAAGCGGCGAAAGTAACGCTGGAATGACAGACGCGCACGGACTTCGCTGGGCGGCGATATCTCTAGGTCAAGACTGGCCTCAAGAACTTGTTGCATCCCCAATGACAGGGTGCGCGACCGCGCCAAACGCCCTGTCAATTCGTCAACTAGCACTACCTTTCCTTCCTCGACAACAAAATGCTCGTCGCGGTGCATAAGGTGGCTGGCGTACAACGCCAAATGCACCAGTTCTTCGGCGCGGTCACGGCGTTGCCAAAACGGGCCCGCGTCATGGGTCAAGGTGTGCAGCCGCGCACGGCCTGCTTTGGTCAGTTCAGTGGTGCGCAACGTCTGGTCCAGCGTATAATCCTGATCGGCCTCAAGCAGGCGGCTGATCCGAACAGATTGTACAGCGGCACTTTCCAAAAGATCGTCGGGATGTGGGGCGGAAATAATCAGGGGCGTCACTGCTTCGTCGATCAAGACACTGTCTGCTTCATCAACAATGACCTGATGCACCCCCGTTTGCACAACTCCGCTGCCGCCCATCGCGCCGCCTGCGCGGGCGGCGCGCAGGGCCACGTTGAACCGTTCTTTTTGCCCCTTCAGCGCAAGATCATCGCGCAAATGGTCCGCCAAAAAATTCTGAGCCGTAGTGTACACGATGTCATGCTGATACGCGGCGCCACGTGATTCTGGCTGCGTGTCACCCGTGAGGCTAGAGGCGCTGACGTTGCATAAGGTAAACAGGGTTTGGTTAATGTCGCAATCGCGAGAGGCAAGGTAATCGTTTGACGTGACCACATGGCACGGCTGGCCCCGCCACGCAGCGACAATTGCGCCCATGCTGGCGGTGATTGTTTTGCCCTCGCCCGTGGCCATTTCAACGATTGAACCCTCAAGCAAGCCCAACGCACCTATCAGCTGTTCGGGGTGTGGGCGAAAGTCGTTGATACGGCGCACCGCCTCGCTGACAGCCGCAAACGCTTTGATATCTTGCGCGCTGGTGCGTGTACTTTCGACGGAATACAGCAGACGCGATTGCTGGGCGACGCCCTCAAGATGAGCGGCGAAGGTCAGGGTGTCGTGATCTTCAAGGCCTGCGCGCATGGCTATAATTTGTTTCGCCATTTTGCGAAAACGGGGCAAAGGGCGCGCAAACTTGCTGATTTGCGCGATGACATACGCGCCCCATTCATCCAGCTTGATCGGCTTGTATTCTTCGCGGTGAGTGGCCAAAAGGCGCAGTTGGCGAGAGGGCTGGGCGGCTGCGCGCTCGCCACCGTCCCAAAGCAAGTCACCAGAATGTGTCGCGTACCGATCACGCAGCGTGCTCAGCGTCGGGCGCGGCGTTGTCACAGTTTGTACCGACGTTGGAAAAATTGCTGAATTGCGCGCCAGCTTTGTGCTGCAATGGGTTTGTGTGGCAGCGACATGCGCAACCACCCAGAGCGACCGTGCAAAGCAACAATCCCGTTCGAGTGCTGATCAAGGTCTGCTGTAATCAAAAAGAACCGTTCGATTGCGTTAGCCGCTTGCGGGTCTTCTGTTGAAATGGCGTTGGACCCTCCGGCCAGCGGGCTAAGCGCAACAGACGGCAATTCGCGCCGCGAATACGGGAGGATTTGCAAATTTGCGACGTTGTGAGTTTCACCGCGCCGCCCTTCGATTTTTACTGATACATCCAAGGGGCCCATGCCACCGATACCGTCCGCACTTTCTTGCCGCAACACGCCTTGAAAAATATAACTGTCATTGTTCAAAACAGCGCCAATTTCGGTACCGCGGCTGATCCAGTTTCCTGTTTGCCCTACAAGCTGATCACTGATCCAGATGCCATCAATTGGCGCACGGATTGTCAAATCTTGAAGCTGCTCTTTCACAAAGCTCAGGCTTTCAACGACTGTCGCAAGTTCTTGTTCAATGGCGGCCAGTTCAAGCGCGCCCGATGAAATCGCTTGGGCACGGCGGGTCTGGGCACCCAAAAGGCGCGCGATCATACCGTCGCGCTGCAAGCTTAGTTCGGAATTTCCCAAAACCGCGATCACGTCACCCTGCGCGACCTGATCGCCCGTCCGCAGTGCCGTTGTCACAAGCTGCCCGTTCACCGGCACAAAAACACGAACGCGTTCTCGCGCTTCAATGATGCCATCAAGCCGCCGGTTATCGGGAACAGGCAGAAAAACGACAGCCGCAAGAACCACGGCTGCAAGCGCGAAAGAAACGGTAAGTTTAAGGCGGTGTTTTCTCAAAAAATGTGGACTTTTTAATGGTTTTAGCGCTTTGGCGACAGGCGCAATAAAAGCATTATATGCCAAGGCGAATGCCGCGAGTAGCCCCAATCCGAAATACTGATCCGCCACAAAGAAGACTATCCCGACCATAATCATGATGCGGTAAATATTCGAAGTGATAAAAAACCCGATCATAAAGACACGCCGCCGCGTGCTGACTATGTCGTTGGGCTTTTCCTGTTCCTTCAAAAATCGCGTACTAAACAGCGCGTTAAACTGCGCCTTGGCCGCTGTGTGCAGGTTTGGAATTTCGACCAAATCCGACAGAATGTAGTATCCGTCGAACCGCATCAGGGGATTGGCGTTAAAAACAAAGGTATAGACGGCCGTTACAAACATCAAATTCAAGGTAATTTCATTCAGTGCGCCGGGGGGCGAATACGCCCAGAATATCGTGGCAAGCGCGCAGGCAAACAGGTCGGCGTACATGCCCGCCGCGCCAACCATCGCGCGGTGCCACTTGTCGCGAAAATTCCAGACCGAGGTAAGATCGGCGTACGGCAACGGTGTAAGCATCAATAGCATAACGCCCATTGTGCGCACGTGCCCGCCGTAATATTTGGTCAAAGCCGCGTGGGACATTTCGTGGAAAAAGTGTGTTACAAATATCGCAATATACAGCGGTATCAGGTTCCCCAGTTGCAAGATTTCAGAGGACTGCGAAAATGCCCTGTCCCTGTTCAAAACAAATTCGACACCCGCCCAAACAAGGGTCATGGCCACAAGAAGGATCGCTGGCCAGCTGTAGAATATCTTGATCGCAGCAACGTTGCGTCTCAAAAACGGCTCTGGATCCCACATGGGAATTCGCAGGAACAACAGCTCTGAAATGCGGGCAGGCAGCGGTTTTTTCTTTTTGCCAAGCGCGCGTTCAAGAATGTGGGTTTCGCTCACGCCACCCTCGACGTAGATTAGATTGGCACTGTATAGCGCGGAAATAAGTTCGAAAAAATCTTGTTGACCGGGCGCGGTTTTGGGGGATTTAGCGGCGTGACTACGCCAAATGTCGTTTAACATCCGCCCCGGTGTGATTTCCATAATCAGGGCATGGGTGTCTGGACGGGCGCGAAAAAATCCGCAATGGGCGGCCTCATAATAAACGTACCAAGCATCGCTGCGATAGTGATGAAGGCGCACGTTTACGCCGGGCCGCAACCCCACGCGCAATTCTGCGATTCGGTGCCATTGATCGTAAAAGGTACGCTTGGACACGCGGTTGTCACCCTATTGCGAAGCGACCGTTAACACGGCGCTTGTTCCGGGGCTAAGCCACGCGGGCGGGTCAATGACCTGAATCTTAACGCGGCGCAATCCACTTGCTGAATCCACAACCGGAGACACAAAGCTGACTTCCCCCGCAAAGTCGATGCCACGACCAGTATTGTGCAAGGTGACAGCTTGACCCTGAACGATGGTTTCAGCCTGTTTCACGGGCAGATTGGCGACAAAAAACAGCGCGCTAATATCGCACAGTTCAAGAACCGGATCATTGGCCTGCGCGCTTTCGCCAGTCCGTCGTACAATTTTGCTGACGATCCCAATCGCAGAGGATGTAAGCGTGCGGCGCTTGAGGCTTTCCTGCGCGGTCAGAAAATCAAACTCTTCAATTGCTTTTTGTGTCTCCAAACGTGCCAATTCGGAGTGTGCAAGATCGGCTGCCAATTTGCGGTTTTGCAAATCTTCACGGCTGATCCCACGCGCAATATCGTAAACCTTTTGACCTGCGGCCAGCTGTTCGACGCTAAGTTCTGCGCGGGCATTGGCGGCATTTAGTTCCGCGTGGCTTTCCCAAACCGTGCGCCTGCGGTCAACTTCGATCCATTCGATCTGTTGGTCAAGGCGCATCAGCACGTCGCCTGCTTGCACAATTTGCCCTTCACGCACCAAAGTCTCGGTGATCACGCCCGGGGTTGCAAACGACAGTTCCAGATCATGGCGGCACTCAACGATGCCACGGATTTTGCCGTTGCCAGCGTTCAGCCCAACCGTGGCGTATGGATCAAGCACCGACTGCGCATGCGCGTTGCCGATGCTCATCAAGGCCCAAGCCCCCAAGCCCATGAATTTAGAAACTCTTCTTTTCACCGCAAAAAACCCTAGCCGTTGTCTTTACTTAATTGATGCCCAACCGGTCAAGCAATGTGCCGTTCACCTGCGAGGCCAAGTAGCTGGATAAGTTCAACTGGGCGATCGCATCTGAACGCGCTTCTTTTGCGACGGACAGGCTGATTTGGCTGCGCAAAACATCCAACCCTGAACTGTTACCGCTTTCAAGATTGGCGCGTGCCGTTTTAAGAAGTTGCGTTTGAGCAACGATGATTTCGTCCTGATAGCGCAGGTTTTCCCGGGCACGATCAAGGATCGATCCTATACCGTTCAGTTCGCTTGCTACACGTTGACGATACGCGCGCATCGTTAGATCAGCTTGCTTTTCGCGCAGCACTGCAGCTTTGTATTCGGCCTGCTCTGTAACGCCGCCCCGCAGACCACGACGATATTCAAAGCCAACGCGCCATGTTTGATAGGGGTTGGAGCCGCTGAAAACATCGCGGAACGGAATGTTGTTTCCAGACAGCTGGGTCTTTTTGTAATCAAGAACCAGGTTCGCCTCGGCTTTGGTCTGGTTTTCAGCGACCAGACGCATTACTTCTTCGCGGCCGATCCGCAAGGCGTTGATCCGGCTTTCAGGGCGCAGCGCAAAGACGGTTTCCAGATCGCCGATGTTTTTGCGCGAAAGATACTTGGGCGACACCAGTTTGAGAGAGTCAGACGGCATCCAACGTGGGCTTTGCCCGTTTGTGTCCATCGCAAGGAAATAAATTTGCAATGCGCCAACTTGTTCTGTCAGTTCTTGGCGCGCTAAGGTCAGCGATGCGCGACGTTCTGCAACTTCGGATTTGGCTTGCGTCAGAACCGATTGTTGGATCAGACCTTGGGCCACTTGATCGCGCAATTCGCGTTCTTGACGCGCGGCCAGATTGGCCGTTTGCGTCCGCCAGTATACACGTTGCTGGGCGCGCTGAACGAAGATGTAGGATTTGACCGCTTCAAACGCGCGCTGGGTTTTGATCAGGCGCACGGTTTCCTTAGCGATTTGGCCCTCAATGCCCGCGACAACTGTGTCGGCGGTGTTAACCGCTTCGCCAGAATTGCGCAGCAACGGTGCCTTGAGCGAGACTCCCAAAGCAGCAGATTTTTCCGGCGATGGCAGGTTTGCGCTGGCCTGCAACGAGTTCGAAATTTGGCCAAGTTCATAGTACAGATCAAGCGTGATACCGCTGGTATCCTTCAGCTCGATTCCGGCTTTTCCAGAGGTGCCGTATTCGCTGAACGGCTTTGGCTGACCCGCACTAGAGCTGCTGCCTTGCGATAGGAAATCCGCGGCAGACGTTTGCCTTAATTCGCCTGCACGGTTGATTTCAGCGTAGAAAACCGGTTCGAATTTACCGATGGCCGAGCGTGTCTTTTGACGGGCGATCTGCACCTCAAGTTCTTGTGCTTGAATGCTTTCGTCCCAATAGGCCAAAAGTTTGGTAAAGTTGGTCAGGCTAAGGCGCCCGGAACTGGTGTCGATCCCCGTCGGCATTTCGCGAAGCTTGACGGCTTCGTTTACTTTGAACTGGCCGTCGACCCCAAGATTGGGGTTAGGCTCACAGGCCACGAGCGCGAGAATGCTAAGCAGGCTTGCGCCGACGAGGATCGGATTCTTCATAAAAAAGTGTCCTTAAACAATTTTGCCAACTTGCTTTTCATATTCGCCAAGAACGCGTTGCAGCGTCTCTGAAAGGCTTTTGGCCACAGAGGGTGTCAGAATGATGCGCGAGGATAGTTTAATGACAACTTCGTCATCTACCGCGCCCCAGGTTTGGTTCGTTCCAAACAGCAGCGTTACTTCGTCTTTGCTCATCCCGACGTTGGCAACGTTGGCATAATTGCTTGCCATCTCTTTGTCATCGAAACGCACACGCACATCGCGCGTCGGCTGTTCGGCCGCTTGCTTATCCATGTTAGCCTGAGCGCTGGCTGCGACGTCTGCAATTTTATTCTTAGATGCCATTTGGCTCTCCTGAGGTAGTTATGACTGGCGTGAATTTGCGCAAGTCTGTGTGGTGAACGATCATTCCGCAGCAATAAGCGGCATATCTATTTCGTCGTCTGCCAGTAACATGGCTTGCAAAATAACGGGACGATCAAGACCTTGCGTCGCGTGCGAAGCTTCGCTTGCTTGGCCTTCGATGACAAGGGTTTCTTCGTCCATTGGCGACATTAGTGTGGTCGCCAATGGTAACAATGTAACAGTCTCTTGATCTGCCACAGGTTGGGCCTCTGCGTTGCCTACTTCGGGTTGCTCTTGATCTGCGGCATCGGCTTTAGCGATGGCTTGCGCCTCTGCTATAGCCTGTTGTGCAAGCGTAATGTTGTCTTCAATATTTTGCAACAGGTAGTCCGCGATCTGAATTGGGCGCAGTTCGTCGTCTGCCTCGTCCTCTTCGAACTCGAAGCGTTTGAGGAATCGATCAAAGGCGTCGGTGCCGTAGTCAAAGAAGTTCAGATCGTACAGGCCAGCATTGCCAAACAATTCTGCAACGCGATCAAGGTTCGACCCGATCAGATTGCTCTTGTCGGAGGCAGAGCTAGAACTTGTCGCAGCCAGAACCTGAATACGCGAGCTGTTGCCCCAATTTTGATCGAAGTATGGCTGCTTTTGGTTGCTCAGAAGGATCAGGCGTTGGCCCGGCACTGTAAAGATACCGCTGGCTTCAACGACGTCCTCAAAACTGTAACCGGACGCTTGGAACGTGATTGGGCCAAATGAGATAATCGCAACATCGCCTTCTGCATGGTTACGCACCCCTTCCGGAGCGATTGTCACTTCGGTCCGGTTCTGGATGTTGATCCCGCCTGTGGCAGTGTTCTGACCTGCCAACAGTTGGGTATTGACGTTCAGGTTGTCTTCCCAAGCAGCGCCAATACCGTCGCTGGCCACAAGTGTCAGCTCTGGTGAAACGATATTGTCGTCCAGCTCAGAAAACGTGTTGTCAAGAATCATGCCGCCAAGCGTCTGGATCGTCGTGCTGTTCAGCGCCTCGATCCGGTCGATACGCACATTGCCTTGATCGCCAGGTGTCAGACCATCCACAACAAGGATGGTAACGTCTGTCCCGGAGATCAGGGTTTCGGCGTCTTCCATTGACAGACCACCGTTCCCAATCTTGATCGAAACAAGTTTCGCAGCAATCACGCTTGCATCGTCGCGCAGTGACAGATTGCCTGTGTCGATCGAAACATCAACGTCGCCCTGACCAGATTCAACCTTGGCTGTGTTGATGAACGTGCCGTCACCGTTTGCAATTTCGACTTGAACCAGCTGACCGCCAAGAAGGTCGGTCAACCCACTGCCGGAAATCCCGTCCGAGGCGCTAAACCCAAGGGTGTTGCCCGCCTCAAAGATGCTGCGATGGATCAGGGTTGCGATACCGTTTTCGAGCGTAATGTCGATATCGTTGCCACCGCTCAGCGTCGTTGCGCTACTTGTTTTGAGATAACCATCGGACAGGGCGACTTTGATGTCGTTTTTGGCCGTCAGGGTCGAACTGTCCTTAAAGCTCAGGTTACCCGCCGTTTGAGAGATCGCCAGGTCGCCAGTTGTCGCCGTCAACACGCTTGTGCCTGACAGTGCAACATCACCTGCCCCAGTTACCGCAAGGTTTGTATTTGTTTGCGCCGTCAACGTGGTCGTGCCGGTTAGGGTAATATTCCCTGCCGCCACTGTTGCATCAATGTCGCCAACGTCTGCGGTGATGCTGGTTTTACCAGAGATAGCAACACCTGCTTGGGTTGCGATTTCAACATTATCCCCTGCGATTGTGCTCGTTCCGCTGACGCCAAGTTTGCCAGTAGAGGCCGTGATTGCGGCCGTTCCGGTGCCACTTGTGACGGTGGTTGCGCCGGCAATTAGGATGTCACCATCATTCGCCAATATGGCTAGGTCATTCTGCGCCGTCATAACAGATGTGCCCGTTAAGCTAACCGTGCCTTTGGACGTACTTGCCACGTAAATGCTGCCAGCTGTCGACGTAATCCTCGTTGTGCCCGTGGCTTTGACATTGCCCGTTGCCAACAGATTCGTGTCGCCACCCGACGTGATGATCGTGGTTTTTGCAAAGGTGATATCGCCTGTGATGTTAGCACTGATCGCGCCTTGCGCCGTGACCTGCGTGGCATTTAGGCTTCTTAGATCGCCTGAATCAGTGGCAAGGCTAATGTCCCCGCCCGCATCAAGTACGGTGCCATTTTGCAGATCAAGCTGACCCTTGGCTACAGTGATGTCGATGTCGTCTCCCGCTTTAACTTGGGACCCTTCGTGCACGATCAGCTGATCGCCTGTCGCAAGATCAAATGTGCCTGTCACGGTCACATCGTACAAGTCTAGCCCATCGCGATCGACAACCGTAACATCATTGCCTGTCACAACGGTGAGGCTTGCAAGATCGTTGCCGGCCGCATCAAGCGTGACATCACCTCCTGCAGTTAGCGTTGTCAGCGTCCCTTTTCCGTCAGCGATAATCGTCGCTCCGGCCATTTGATCAATGTTGCCTGCGGTGGCTGCCAACGTAACGTCGCCGCCTGCCGTTGTATTGCCCAACAAGATCGCTGGCGCATCAGCACTCCCCGCAACCTCTACAGTCAGTTCACGTGCAACGTTTAGCGAGGTGATCGAAAGACCACCCTGGCCTGAGATTAGCCCAACGTCCGCATCGCGCGCTGTGGCAGATACGTTGTCGATCGTAACAAGGCTGTCTGTAACACCGGTAAAGGATATAAACGTATTCCCGCTGCTTGCAGTGATGTCACCGACCGCAGTGGTCGCAACGTCCAAGCTGCCATTTTCGAAGCGGTTGCCAATGGCGTCGGCGCTCAGTTCCGTCAGCTTGCCGTTCGTGACCACGAGGTTTTCGTTACCTGCGCCATTCACCGAAGAGTTGTCGATGATATCGCCGCGGGTTGTGACCAAAGACATATCGCCATTGTTCGCAGTGATCCGCGATACTGAAATGTCGTTGGTTGCGGTCACTGTTACTCTGCCCGCGCCCGTTGCGCCTGTTGCTTCCAGGGTTGTGCCATCAAGCTGGTTCAGCGCGCCTGCCTCGATTTCAATCAACGCGCGCAAAACAGATTGCTGACCTGCAAGTGTCAGATCGCCCGCAGCAATCAATAGCTCCATTTCGCCTGTGCTGGTGACAGTCTCAAGGCGCAGATCGCGTACAGAGCCAAGGTAGATGCCGCCATCGCCAGACATGATGTTGCTGACAGTTGCTATATCAAGGTCGATATCCCCAACATTCACCAGTGGATCAGCGCCCGTGGCCCCTGCAACCATATCACGGATGCCAACACCTCGGCCGGTCAAGACCAACGACGCTTCAGGTGCTAGGCCCGTGATGTTTGTCGCTTCGCTCACGGTGCCATCCAGGATATAACCCGTCAGGCTTGCATCCAAGGTGATCGTACCGTCCGTGGTTTGAAGCGATCCCAGTGTGATGTCGCCGCCGGCTATCAAGGACAGATCGCCGATTGTTGTGATCTTCGAGATCTCTTGTTGTGTAATCGTGCCTCCAGCAGTGACTGACAATTCATCAGCGCGCACACTTTGGGCAACTTCCAGATTGTCCGATGTCACTAGCGCAAATCTGCCATCGCTGACTGTTGCTTTTGTCAGCATCGTGGTGCCGGTTTTGCTTGCGACTAACAACGTTGCGCCATCTGTCGCGGTGATTGCGTTCAGCGTGTCAGTGCGGACGTCAAACCCATCAAGCGATGTCCCGATTGTTGCGGCTGACAGTTCGACCAAGCCGAACGTATCGATGTTCCAACCTGCCGTCGGTTCATCTGCACTGTTGTCTGTCAACGCGCCGGTGGCCGACAAAAGCGTCTGCGATGTCATCGCGCTGGCCGTAATTTCAGTCACTAACATATCGCCATCCGCTGTCATTGTCGCGCCAGCCGCTGTCGTAATCGCAGAACCTGCGTCCATCATGATGCCGCCTGTTGTCGCAAAAACGGTGGCTTTGTTGGCACGGACCTGTGCGGTCAGTGTCAGTTTGCCGTCGTTTGCGCCAAGGCTGACATCACCAACGCCGTTCGCAGCATTGATCGTTCCTGCGGAAATCGTTCTCAGACCTGCGATGTTGATGCCGCCCGTAGTTGTGATAGCGCTTTCAAGCTGGTCGGTTGCAATTTCGATTTCACCGGCAAATGCGGTTGTCCCGATGCTGCCCGCCGCGAGGCGCACAGTTTTACCCTCTGCGGATGTTGTAATGATAGCAGTCTCGCGTCCGACAGAATTGTCGAGCAACGCGCCGCCAACGTTCAGAACCACATTGCCCTCAAGGCTGGTGATCCCGCTTAGCGCCATATCGCCCGCAGCCGTCAATGTGATGTCATCTGTGACAAACAACTTGGCCGCGTCGGATTGTGACAGGCTTCCCTCGTGAACCGCCATATCCAAGGCATCCACGCGGACGGTGCCGGCTAGCACCAGCTCACCGCTGACCTGAACAAAGGTGGCTTTGCCGGTTGTGTCCAGTTCGGTCAGCGTTGCGTTACTATACGATGCAACTGTGATGTGTTCGCCTGCTGTCGTGTCCGTCGCCACAAGCGAAGCGATGTTGGCCACGTTCAGGTCGATATCCCCGTCAGCCGCTGTTGTCCCGATCGACAAAGCTTCGGCAGTTAACGCGCCAGACCCCATAACGATGTTCGCAACTTCTTTGCCCGACAGCGCATTGATCGCGGTGTTCACGTCCAGGATAACCCCTTGGGCGTTCAGCGTCAGGTCGCCCGTCAAGACCGAAAGTTGTGACAGTTTGATGTCACCGGTGGCGATCATGGTTGCGGCACTGAGGGATTCAATTGTTGTCCCGTCTGTTTGCACAATATCTCGCTCGTTCATCGGCACTGATATCGCCCCAAGATTTAGGATCAAGCCGCCGACTTTGGCGTTGCCCGTTACAAACAAATCACCCGAATTCACCGTCAGTGCCAGTGCACCTGTGGTGGTGGCCGCGTCCAGATATGTGCCGTCGGTGACAAGCGATTGCAAGGTTGCACCGCCCGCGTTTTCGGACGTTGTTGTGACGTCGATGACACCAACAAACAGGTCGATATCTCCAACCCCTTGGGTCCCGATGCTTGCGCCGTCCAGGTTCACGCGACCCGCCGTCACGATGTTTGCCAGTTCATCGGCTGTGATATCGCGAATGTTGCCCTCACCGCTTTGGACGTTGATCTGCTGTGCTGTATCAGTGGTCGATCCGACAATGTTCGACAGATTCAAACCGTTCGCGCCGGCAAGCGTGATGGTGCCCAGTGATGTGACGGTTTTGCCGTCGATCATGGTCAGGCGGCCTTTTTTGGCATCAATGCTGACGTTTTGGCCAGTGATGTTCCCTTGAAGGATCAGATTTGCCTCTTGTGCGGTAAGGACCAAGTTTTTGCCAATTTCCCAATCATCAAGGGCTGTGCCCAAATTGACCGTTGGCGCGTCTGCTGCTCCGTCGGGCTGTGCTGTGATAATGTCGAGATAGGCGTTTTCTGGCGTTGTCACCAAACGAACGGTCCCGCTCTGACCTTGGTCGCCGTTTGCCAAGTCGCTGGCTGTCAGCGCATCAAGCGCGACAGATTGCGCGCTTGTCCCGATATCGGCGTCGACGTTCAAAACAATCGTGCCACCCGTAATGTTGGCAGTGCCGTTTGTGTTCGTCCGGCCTTGGACAACGCCTTTTGTTGTTAGCGTAAAGACGCCATCGCGACCTGCCGAAACTTCGGCAAGCGTGATGTCACCGTCCGACAGGATCGTGACGTTACCACCCGCCCGCAGCGCGGAATCTGTGGCCATATCGATGCCCGATGCCCCGAAGTCAAGCACGAGATCGCCTGCGGTGTTCAGCACACCTTGGAATTTCCCTTGGTTGCCGACGCCGATTGAAATGGTCACACCATCTGGTGCGCTGACGTCTGCAAGGGCTGCGACCGAGACGTCAATCGTGCCTGCGAAATCATCGGCTTTAGTTTCGTTTGCAGCGCTGCCGACGGCCCACATTTTGATGCTTAGACTGCCTGCGGCGGCGTTCAGCGTTGTGGTGCCTGTCGTGACGATGTTGCGCTTTTCCGTGCCAAAGCCGTCTGTAATCGTGCCCGTCTCTGTGGACAGATAGACGTTGCCTGAATTGGCAACCAGCTGACCCAGAATGATGTTCTGTTGCGCGTGGATCCGGATGTCACCGGTCAAGGCTGTGACCGTGAACCCAGCCATATCGTAGAAACTGGTCGAGGTGAAGTTCAGATCATCAACGATAATGTCGCCAGTCAGTGTAAAGTTACCGGTTGCCGCCAAATCGCCATCAACATCAGATTGACCAAGGAAGATCAGATCTTGCGCAAAGACATCGGCGTCACCGGTGGCAGTTACAGCGACAGAAAGATCGTTCTTGTCTTTGATCGTCACGTTGCGGGCGTTCAATACCGTCACCTTGCCGACAAAGTCATTCAGGCCCACGTCATTGGCATCCACATTTGCAAGCGTGATGTCATATGTCACGGCAGTATCCGCCGCCGTAAGGTCCGCTGTGCCTGCAACCGTGATCGCGTTGGTGGTGGTACCTTGCGCAATCGCGCCTTCGGTTGCGATGGCAAGATTGCCACCTACAACAAGGTTCGACAGCGTTGCAGCGCCGCCTGCGTCAATGCTTAGATCACCAGCCGTTGTCGCCGTGAGGGTCATGCCCGAAATATCCGTCAGGCTGACGTCATTCGCACTGATCACAATGACGTTTTGACCCAGCTCGTTGTCTGCGTTGGCAAGGGTCACGTTGCTGCCGGTCGTGGTTGTGATCTGCGTGCTATCTGACACATCAATTGCGCCGGTTTGCGTGATCGCCGCATCAGCGGTGATATCAAGCGCGCTGTCAACCGACAGTGCCGCGAAGTTCAGCACACCGGTTGTTGACACGGTCAGGTTTTCGTCGCCGATTGCGCCGCCAAGTGACAGCGCGCCGGTTACGTTCACAACCGCACCCTTGGCCGTGATGGTGGCCGTGCTGCCAAAGCTGTTGGTGATTGCATCAAGCGTGACAGCATGTGCCGCGCCCGCGTTGAATGTGCTGATGCCACCGATGGAAACATCAGTGCCTGCACTTTGCGCAACCGCATTGTTCGTCGCGAGGTAAAACGCGCCGGCTGTCACGATGTTACCAAGCGTGACAGCGGTCGTCGCCGCGATTTGTGCGTTGTGTGCCGTCGCCGTCAACGCACCACCAAAGCTGGTGTCATTATCCAAGACAATATCGCCCACGTCAGTATCGAGTGTCGTTGTGCCACCAATGACTATCACACCGCTATCGGTCAGCGCGCCGCTGGTGACATGCAGATTACCCTGAACCGTTGTGGCCCCAATGTTGGTTGTAGTCCCTGAAATCAGGTTCAAGTCAAGCGTTGTCGCGCCCTTAACGTCCAGCGCGTTTGCATCTGTCAGATCGACGCGACCCGTTGATGAGAATGTCACCACACCATCGAAGTCGTTGCCCGCATTCGTTAGCAGTGTCGAGAACCCTGCCCCTGCGTTCAAAGAGGTTGTGCCGTCCACTTGGATCTCAGCGCTCTGCTTAATAGACTTGGTCGAAGTCACGCTTAGATTGCCACCAATGTCAGACGTGCCAAATGTTACATGCTCAAGCGCGTTGATGACGGTATCTGCCGTGGTCACAACGACGATAGCGTCGCTGAATATGTTGTCGCCCGAAAGTGTCAGCGTTGCAGTGGTGATATCAGAACGACCTGCCACATTCAGCGAGGTGCCCGCATTTTGTGTGATTGTGCCCGCGGCAAACTGTAGGGAAAGATCACCACCAACCACAGTATTCGACATCACAAGATTGGTGCCAGACAGTGACATATCATCAGCCGAACGCACCGTGTCAACAAGCGTGACGGTGCCAGCGGTGCTGAGCGTCAGATCTGCGCCTGTGCCATAAGTTGCACCGGCAAAGGTCAGATCATTTGCATCGAACAATCTGATAGCCCCTGTACGCACTGTGGTCACTTGGCCAACAAAATCATTAGCCGTGTTGTTCAATGTCACGTCACCGTTTGTCGTGTTGATAATGGTCGCAGCGCTCGCCATGATCACACCATTTCCCGTGATATCGCCATTGGTTGTCAGGCGCAGCTCATCAGTGGCTGTCACAGTGCCAAGCGTCAGGCTGTTGGTGTCACGAATGGTGACCTTTGCGCCATCTGCGGACACGGTCCCTTGGAAATCATTGTCGATGAAATCCAACAGCACGTGGTCGCCGGTCACATTTGTGGTGCCCGACACGGTCAGCGCGCCATTGTCGATAATCGCGCCCACAGCGGTGGTGGTTAGGCTGCCACCGATAGTGCTATTGCCAAAGAATAGCGCGTTTTTATCAGCAAGTTGCACGTGGCCCTGGCTGATGACACTGACATCACCGCCAAAATCATTGCCTGCATTTTGCAGCGTGATCGCAGCGCTTGTGCCCGTGCTTGTCAGAGTCGAACGCCCCGCAACATCGATCATGCCTGCACTTGTGATCGCCCCTGCCGCCGTCGCCGTAAGGTTACCTGTCAATGTGACATTGCCAAAGGTCAGATCGGTGGTGTCGTTGATCGTCAGATTGCGCGCAATGACGGATACTGTGCCTTTGAAATCATGGTCGGCTGTTAGAACAACGTCTTGACCTGCGGCGTTGATGACGGTGTTGCCATCGACTTCCCAAATTTCAGCGTTATAAATACGGCCCGCTGATGTCAGGTTAAGGTCACCTGTTACCTTGGCGCTGACCAAATGCAGCGATGACGCGACCTCAAGCGTGACGTTTGCAGCATTCTCAATCGTCACATCGCCCAAGATGCTGTTTTGCATGTTCGTCAACGTTATATCCGACGCGGTTGTCCCGGTATCGAGCGTCAGATTGCCGGTGATATCAAGCTTGCCTGAGGTCTGCGTAATTGTGCCTTGCGTCGTGATCGCAACGTTGCCGCGTGCGGTTGTCGCACCTAGCGAAATGTTATTCGCATCCTTCAGCGTCAGATCGCGCGCGTTGGTGACTGTGACCAAGCCGGTAAAATCATTCGACGTGTTATCGAGAGCGACATTGTTGGATTCCGCATCAACAGTGATCGTGCCGTGCACAGTGATCACGCTGCTGCTTGCTTGCACGATATCGCCATCGGTTGTCAGGTTCACCACACCCGCAGACGTGGTTGCATTGCCAACGGTAGTTTGGCCAAGCGTCAGCTTACTACCGGTTGTCAGCGTCAGCGCATCGGCGATTGTGCCGCTTACGTTTAGCGCGTTCTTATCTACAAGCGTCACAGAGGCCGCCGCAGTTACCGTAACATCGCCCGCAAAGTCATTTTCAGTGTTTGCAACTGTCACACTTTGGCCTAAGGCGTTAAAGTTGGTGGTGCCTGCAACGCTGAGAATATTGCTGCTTGTCACGGCACCTGTCGAGGACAGCGCCAGATTACCACCAACAGTCACTTCACCCAATGCGGTCCCCACAGATGACAGTGTCAATGTGCCGCCTGTTGTCGTCGTGCCAAGGGTCAGCCCAGCTTGAGACGTCAAGGTTGTGGCACCCGCAATATCGCCAGAAAGTATTAGCGCTTGCGCATTGGTCAAATTCACGCTGCCTGCTTGAACTACGCTCACCGCGCCTTGGAAACCATGGTTTACACTTTCCAAGGAAATCGCATCGCCAGCACCCGCTTTGAGTGTCGTCGTGCCAGTGACAGAGATCGCGCCGCCTTGGTCAGTCAGCGTGGTGCCAGCAACAAGTGTGGCGGTGTCACTAAATGTCGTCGCACCCAGCGTCAAAGATGTACCGGCGTCAATCACGCCCGAGCCAGTAATGGAGCCAGAAAGTGCCAGCGCATTTTTGTCATTCAACGTCACTGCTGCGCCACCAGAAACCGTGACAGCACTTTGGAAGTCATTGTCGCCAGTCAGGCTGATCGCGCTTGTGGCGGTCAGTGCGGCTGTGCCTGCGATATCAATTTGCGCGGCATTCGACAAAGCACCCGTCACATTCGACAAAGCACCCGTCACATTCAACGCGGCATTTCCCGTCACATTCAACGCGGCATTTGCTGTTGTCGTCGTCTCGGTCAGCGTCAGATTCCCACCTGTTGTGACCACCAGCGACGTAGCATCGCCACCAAATGTCAGCGCGTTGGTGTCAACTACTGTGACTTGCTGTGCATCGACGCTCAGTGCTGCGAAATTGTTGTTGGTATTGCCCAGAGTAATGTTGCCAGTCGCTGCGATGGTGCTTTGACCACCTGCAACAATCGCGCTTGCTTGGCTCACGCCGCCAGTAACGTCCAGTGCAACACCGTCAACAAGTGTCCAACCTGTCGCGCCAACAGCCAGATTACCCGCCGTGTCAATGTTCGCCGACTTACCGGTCAGGTTGTTGATCGTCGTCGCTGTCGTTCCAGTGAACGCGGCATTCACACTGCCTGTGCCGCCGGCAAGAAGCGCGATATTTGTAGCATCAATGACCAAACCATCATCCGCCGTGCCGATACCAAGACCAGAGCTTAGCGAAACGCTGCCACTGGTTTGAATGTTTGTACCTTCAACGCCCGAGGTGACGGCCGCATCGCCATCCGTGATCGAACCCGCAGTTGAAATTGTGATCGGGTTGGCTGCAAAGATTTGACCCAGCGCAATATCGCCACTGGTTGATGTCATGCTCACCGCGCCAGCGGTGTTGATTTGCGAACCGGTGCGCATTTCGATGTCGCTTGCAGCTGTCGTCACTGTGATCGCGCTTGTTGTGCGCGAATTCAGCTGGCCGCCCTCACTTATGACAACACCACCCGTGCGGCCAGTGATCCCAATCACACCGTTAGATGAAATCGTGCCTTGGACATCGATAGATCGGCTATTGATATTAACTGTTTGCGTCGAATTCAGACCAACGATGTTCACGTCACCAGTGACGAAATCCAGATCAACAGCGTTCTGATAATAACCGGCAAGCGTGTATTCACCTGTGGTGAGCTCGGTCGCGTTGTTCCATGTCTGCCAATCAACAGTCACAGCATTTGCCGTTGTTGACAGGTAGTTTGAGAATTCAAGCTGCGTAACCCGCGTCACATCATCGATATTGAACGTTGAGGTGTTTGAGACGGTCGCGGCATTCGCCATGTTCCGTGCATATGCCTTAAATGTCTTGCCGATGACGTCAATGCTGTTGGACAAATCCGTGCCCGCCGCAGGTGCATAGGCAGGTGTATCAAACAAGATATCGACCGCATCATCCGACAACAATTCGCGTACATCGCCAGACGTCTTGATCGTGATGTCACCGGATGCGCCCGCGTTGATATAGTCGATCAACACACCGCCGGTCAGGCTATCGTTATTTGTAACAGCTGACACTGTGGACGACGACACATTGTGCCATTCTACTTCAGCGTCAATTTCAGCACTCGAGAAGCCAAGCTGCGTCAGACGTGCGCGCAATGCGGCTTCTTCACCGTCCAGCGCACCGGTATTGCCCGCAAGGAACACCATTCTGTTGGCCGCATCGTCATTATTGAACGACGCGTTACGGATCATTAGCGTTCCAGATGCGGCAACCTCAAGCGAACCTTGCGCTTGCGTGACATCAATCTCAACGGCCTTGGCATTGGCAAGCGCTACGGCCTGTCCTTTTGAATTGACGGTGATGTTGTTCACGCTCGTGCGCACGTCGATGGCGCCCGCGGAATTCAAGGTGATCGAATCCGCATAGATCAAACGCGCACCCGTTATCGCGCCGACCTTACCGGCTGCCGTTTCAAAGGTAACAGTGCCGGATACATTCGTCTCTACCGTTGATTGCGCAGGGACCGCCGCGCGCTGTGTTTTGAAATCAACCACCTGAACGACAGTTGTTTTCGCGCCAATAGCGTTCAACGCTGTTGCAGTGACTGGGATCGCATCAGCGATACCCGCTTCAAGGAAGCCCGCATCCGAAAGCTGGTATATCCAACGCCCAGTGCCATCAACGTTAGCGGCGCTGGTAAGACCGCCAATGCCGATACTCACGCTCGAACCGATATCAACACGGCCCGTCAACCGAATACCACCACTGCGATCTTTGTCGCCAAGCGATACAATGTTATCGCCATTCACCTGACCGAACGTGATCGAAGGTGTCTGTGTCGCGACGGTCAGAACGAGACCCGAAGACGCAGCACTAACCAGACCAACAGCGTCAGTTGCCTTTGCGGTCAAGGTTTGCGCACCATCGGGGAGTTGCACCACTGGTGTAAGACGCCAAACGCCCGCAGCATCGGCAACAGCTTCGCCAATAATTTCGGTGGTCGAAGCGGATGTCGCGCGGAACACAGTAACCTTGGCCAATGCCTCGGTGGTGCCCTGCAATTCTGGTCTGGCAGTTGAAACAGTTGCGGCTGTCGTCACAAACGCAGGTGCGCTGACAATGGTATCAACCGTGAGGTTCAATACTGCGGATTTCACACTGGTCACGCCGCCCACTTTTGCCGTGGCTTGAACAGAATGCGCACCATCAATAAGCGTCGATGACAACGTATATGTCCACTGGCCCTGCGCGTTTGCCGTCACGAGGCTCGATGCGTTTTGCGCGGTCGTATCACCGTTGACGAAGATCGCGATCTGCGCACCAGCATCACTCATGCCTTTGATAATCGGCAGGTTCACACTTGTGCCGTTATCAAGCGGACGCCCAGTATCATTGCCAAGACCAACAATCGTTGGGGCCGTCACAGTACCAAGATCAATGTTCACGACTTGCTTGTTGGCCGCTGTTACGGCACCAAAGTTGCCAGCTGCATCAAGTGTAACAGCGATAAATTCATAGTCACCGCCAGACAACGGGCTGTCATAACTCGCCGCGCTTATTGTCCAAGCGCCGCTTGCATTTGCTGTTGTCGTCGCCAAAAGCGCGCTCGTCGTCAGGTCATACAAATTCACGATGCCATTGGCGCCTGCATTCGCACCAGTGATATCTGGTTGCCCTTGGCCGGACGAATTAAGCGCTGCAACCGTTGTGCCAGAGATCGTGCTGATCGTTGGCTTCGCTGTCGGAACAACCCCTGCAAGCTCAACCGAATTCACGATGGATGCGACATTTGTGCCATCAGTCACCGTAAACGTCAAATCAATCGGCCCATCGGCAATCCCGGCAACATTCGCCGGGGTCACCTTGATGCGCCAGTTCTGACCGTCCTCTTCTGGGAACAATTCCGCTGCAATTGACACGCCGTTTGCAAGCGTCAAGGTCACACCTGTGGCGTCTATCCCTGTCGTGCCACGCAGTTCGAGAGTGCGGGTCAGATCATCGGCAACAATAGTGTTGTTCGGCAAGATGCTTGTAAAGGCAAGCGATGGCGCAAGCGCGCGGTAGACCGCCGCCTCAGACACTGGCATTGCCGTCACATCTGTAACTTGCGCAATTAGGCTTGTGCCATCGGCAATCGTCATACCGCTCAGGCTGATCGTCCAGTTGCCGCCTTGATCAACGCGCGTCGTCGCAATCGCGGTGTTCGTTATTGCTGTTGGGTACAGATTAACGGTGCCGCCCGCTGGACCGGTGCCGTAAATTGTAGGGCCGGTCAGCTCGTTGCTTTGCGTAAAGCCTTTGATAATCACAGGCACGCTGCTGGCTGCAACCACCGGATCAGCGGTTGTCGTTTCCCAACTCACGATTTGTGTAACCGCAAACTTCGCGTAACCCTGCGGGTGTTCTGCCACAGTCGGGCTAAAGCCAACTGGACCATTCAAGCCTGTGGTCAGCAATTCAAGCTTTGGCACATCGCGGTATTGCAAGCTGCCGCCAAAGGTTACCGTGTATCTATCACTTTGAGTGATGTTCACCGCATATTCAGCACCCGGAACTGTCATCCGCTCAAGCGTTTCAACGATGTTGGCTGCAACGCTCTCATTGTAATTGAGCGGCGCGCTTGTGTATTCATTGCCGTCGATGACGAACTTGATTGTGTAAGTGCCGCCCGTCGCACCATCAAGATTGATTTCCTGCACTTCGGAAAAGGTCTCCGCGTCCAACACGGTCGCCGCGTCCAACACAGTCACTGATGCAGATGTCGCCAATTGTGCTACAGCAACCGTCGCGACAGCGGGGCTTGGCGCGTCGGTGATCGTCACGGTAGGCGGAGTTGAATAGCCGGAGCCTGGGTTCGTTATGACAACTTCAGTAATCGCGCCATCGCCATCAATAGTAACAGTTCCCGTCGCGGTTACACCGCCGGTCAAATCTGGCGCACTAAATGTGGCAGTTGGCGCAGTCAGATAGTCTTGGCCACCTGAAGTAACAACGACAGATTCCACCTGCCCCATTTCAAACAAGAGCGCATCTGACAGCGTATGTGTCCACGGAACCGGTATGGCTGAAAGGGCGGCGTTGTCCGCAACCGCTTGGGTCACCGTTGGCACAGAAACTGTCACCGTTGGCACAGATGAATACCGGGCACCAGCGTCGCCGATATAGTCAGTCACAGATCCGCCAGAAACCGTCGCGGTAAATGTCGCTGTTACGGCAGCCTCTGTGACGGTTACGACGAGGGAATCGTCATCGGCAAACGCGCTACCAGTCAATGAAAGGCCCGTGATGGCACCATTGGACACTGTGGCTGTTGCCGTTTCAGCGGTACCATCACCCGACGTTTTATTGACGGTCACAACCACATTAGAGGAATACCCAGTGCCGCCATTGGTGATCGCAAAGTTTACATTATTTGACGCAACAGTGGCTGTGACAACCGCATCTGCCGGGGAAGGCGCGGCGACTGTCACTGTCGGTGCAGTTGAATACCCCGAACCGGCGATATTTGTTGAAAGCGTAACGCCATTTCCGCCTAGCGCAACGGTCGGCGCGGCAGCCACGGGAGCCGGAGCACCAATCGTCACAGTCGGCGCACTGGTATAGCCTGAACCCGCTTCGGTGACGGTGATCGCGGTCAACTCGCCACCAACAACCGTCGCAGCGGCCGTCGCTGTAACGCCCGACCCGCCAGGTGGCGAGATGGTGACGCTTGGCAGCGTGCTATCAGAATAACCCGCACCTGCATTGGACAAAGTAATCACGCTGCCAATTGGTTGCCCGACTGAGATCGTTTCTTGCACCGCGCCGTTAACAACCACAAACAATTCGCCCGCGCTCGTCTGACCGCCAATGGTGACACCAGCCGTACGATCCGCTGCGTTGACAATGTTGTCACCAGTCACAGGGCCAAAGCTAAGCGCAACTGAGCCGCTCGCAGGTGTCACCGTAATAGATGATGACAAACCACTTTCATTGCCCGCTGCATCGGTGACCTTTGCCTTCAGCGTCCGCGCAACATCGGCCTGCCAAACAAAGGTTGGCGCCCATGTCCACGTACCGTCAGATAGCGCGCGTGTGTTCGCGATTACCGTTGTGCCTTCAACAATGCTCACAACGGCGCCCGCTTCTGCTGTGCCTGTTATTTCTGGCCGCGCCGCTGTCATATTCACAGCTGTGACCGCGATCGCCGGCGTTGTCGGCACGGTGCCGTCCACTGTGATCAGCTTTTGCGCTGTATCAGATCCGATGCCGTCTTTGGTCGCTGTCGACGATATTGTGTATTCGCCATCACCCGTTTCAGGCAGAATTGCCGTCCATATGCCAGTTAGCGCATTCACATAGGTGACAGTGATCCCTTGATTGGTTTTGGAAGTCCCAGTGTCTGGATCCCAATCATAAGTCGCCGTAATTGTTGATCCAGGCTCACTCGTGCCAAAGATAACAAGCCCATCAGCGTCTGTCGTGAAATAGTCGCCGATACCCGTGTCATCGTTCACACGGTCAATCTCTGGGCTTGCAGGTTTCACAACGGCAATCGTCAACGCGCGCGTCAAAGTCGTTTTGTTGCCGCTCGTATCCTCGGCAGCATAGCTCAGCGTTTGTGTCCCATTGCCCAACGCTTGGTAATCTGCAGCGCCCAGCGTGTATGCCCAATTCCCATCGCTGACAGGCACATCGGCCTTAAGAATATTCCCATTCTCGAGCAAAATATCAATCGTGGAGGTATCCGCAGTACCTGTCAGCGCAATCGCAACACCGGAATCAACGTCCGTTTTAGAAATCGTTGTGTTCGACGTGATGCCACTGATTGCTGTGAATGTAATCGCCGGCGATGTTAGCGCAAGCGTCAGCGTGCCCAATTTGGTCGTTGGCGCTGTGCCCGTGAGTGGATCACTTGCCGAAACTGTGAACGCGCCGCTGGCTGCTGTTAGATATGTCTTGTCGGCGTCATTCAGAACATAGGTCCATTCTGTGCCTTCGACCCATGCCTCGCGCGCAACACTGTTAATTGTGATCGTAACCGTTGATCCGAAGGCAGTCGTCCCAGACAAAGTATAGCCATTAAAGAAACCGTCGACTGTCACCGGCTCAAATGTGCTTACTGTTGATCCAACAGGCGGTTCACCAACGAGAGTCAAGGCAGGCGCAGGTGCCGCACCGGCAATAATGCTCAAGCTGCCCGTAAAGCCACTGGCATTGCCCGCAGGATCCGTCGCTTTCGCGAAGAGGAAGTTCGCACCAGCATTCAAATCACCCGCAGTGATCAGGGCAGCTGTATCAAGCACCACTGACCAGTTGCCCATCCCATTTGCGGTCGTCGTCGCAATCACGGTTTCTGTGTCACCGTTCGCAAAAATATTCACGACGCTGTTCGCATCGCCGGAACCGCTCACGGTTTTGGTGGGACCGTTATAAGCCATCACTGACGGCACTGTTGCGGACGCGGTATCAACTTCGAACGTCGCAATCGCAGAATTGGCTCCAGAAACATCAGTTGACGCAGCCGTCGCTTTGTCTTGCAGGTTCACCGCAACGATACTGTAAGTGCCATCTGCCAGAATACTTGTCAGCGCGGACCAATTCCCGTTTTGATCGGCGCGCCCGCTTGCAATGACAGTGCCTGATGTGCTGTCGCGCACTTCGACGCGTGTCCATGCCGTTGCACCGGTGCCCGCGATTTCAAACTGCGCGTTGTTGATATAGTTCGCGCCGCTGACCAAAACGCCCGGTGCCGTGACAGTCGGGGGGCTTGGTGCCGCGAATGTGCCCGTGCTTGATGTAACGGTAAATTCGCTTAGGCCGGCCGCCGGCGAAACATTGCCATAAATATCACGAAGCACAGTTTGCAGCTGATAGAAGCCATTTGGCATGCCCGTCGCGGTCAACGTCAAATCGCCCGACAGGTCCGTGCCTGTCAACACTTTATAGGCGTAAACCTGGCCCTGATCGTCCTCAAGCGTCAGTGTATCGCCAACGTTCGCGCCCGCAGTAGTGGTGATATTGATGTTACCTGTCGCAAAGGTCTGGATCTGGGCAAGCAACACGTCACTGCCTGCAACAAACTCGATATCGCCGGTTGTGGTGCCTTCCGGGCTCCCAGCGGTGATCGTCATATTTGCGTATGGTGTTTGGCCTTGGAACAAAGTGACAAGGCTAGCGTATTGCTCTTCGAATTTCGGCGTCAGCGCCAGTGCCGTCACAGTTTGTGACGCGTCCAATACCCGCGTTTGGGCCAGGTTGGAGCCACTAACTTGCATGCTGCCATATGCACTTGAAAGCGTCGGCGTATGCTCGAACCCAGTCAGCACAACACCGTTGGCATCTGCACGCACAATTGTGATGCTTGCTTTATCCGCCGAAAGTGTCGCGGTGACACCTGCCGACGCGGCATTGATTGCAGTATTTAACGCCGTCAGATCACCCGCTGTCACAGCCTCAGAGATCGCAAATTTGATGGCCGGCGCAGCGCTGCTGGCCAAATCAAACGCAACCGTACCATCAGACGAAAGACCCGACAGAACCATCGAAGGCCGCTCAGTCGCTGCAACTGTCGAAATATCAACAAAGCCGCGATCAAGAATATGAATGACCTTGCCATCAAGGCTTTCAGCCATCGTTGGTAGCGTGATCGACGCACCTTTTAGAGCATTGCCGCTGGTTTGATCCAAGGCAAACAAGGCCGCCTCGCCTTTTGGCGATGTGCTTAGAACCTTGATCGCCGTGCCGGTTGGCACAGTTCGATAGTCGGTTGCATCAAGGATGTAGAAGGTCTGATTGGTGTCAATCACACGATCGGTTTTATATGTGCCGTTGAGAGCGCCTGCTGCGTCCAACCCTCCAAGGTATTCACGACCGGACGCACCCGTAGCAACGAGCATGTCGCCCACTTCAGAATAGACCTGAACCAGATCAATCACGTCGCCGCGCGCATTCAGGATCACCTCATCGACAAAGTTACCCTGTGTCGTGCTGATCGGTGCTTCAAGCGTGATATTTCGGCCAGACTGCATCTCGACACCGGTCGTATCGGTGTCGCGGCCAACACGGATCTGCGCTGTAGCATTGATCGATGCGGCAGTGTCAATCAACAGCTCAACCGCCCTATAGCCTTCTTGTGTTGGAATGACGAAATCAGCGCCAGAGATGAAGGACACTTTGCCCGCTGCATCAAGGAACAAGCCGCTTTCGATGACCAGCGCATCCGCCGCATCCAGCGTTAAATTCGCAAGATAGCCCGTCGCATTCACCACACCAGCATTGCTGCGCACCGTCAGCATTTCACCAGAAACACCCTTTGCATACAGCTCGCCACCAAGGGCGGTCAGCGTCAGATCGGTTTCATTTTCAGCGCCTGAGATCGCGATGACTTCCATCGCTTCCACCGTGGTGATGGTGATATTGCCACCATCAGCGCGTGCTGAGGTCACCAAGAACTGCGTGCGGTCATCAGCACCGGTATCCGTAATTGCAATGCCACCGCTATCCGTGCTTACGTTGCGCAATTCAGCCACATCAACGGTCAGACCGGTCAGGCCAGTCGCCGCGACCAATTCCAACGCGCCATGCGTTTCAGCGTCAATCGTGATCTGCGTTCCCACACCCGTGCCAGAAATATTGCCACCGGTTGAGGTGATGCTGACATCAATCGGTGTCGCGCCAGCAGAGCGGCCCGCACTGACGCCAGTAACAACGCCCTGCGCGGTCTTGGTATAATCTGCGAGCGCAACATTGCGCCCTGATGAAAGCGTGATCTGGCCATCGAGCGTAACGAGACGCTTGACCTGCAAGGTGCCCGCGACGCTTGCGCTCACCGGCAATGTCTCAACCGACAGATTGCCCGCGCCTTGGACGCGCGCATCAATGCTGTTGACGGCAAGGCCCGTCAGCGTTGTGCCTTCTTGGCTCAACACCGTCAAATGCTTGGCAGTCACCACAGAGGATGCCAGCTGCGCCACTTGCGTTGCGGCGGCAATGTCGATGGTCTGACCAGTCAGCGCACCAACGGTTATGCTGCGCAACGCGGCACCACCGGAATCACGCGCGCCATTGGTTGAACCGGGCGTGAGCAGCGTGATGTTATTGGCGCCAGACGCGCCAGCCGTAATCGCCCGCGCAGTCAGATTGCCATAAACATTCAGCGTCACGTCGCCGCTTTGCGTCGTGGCGTTAAGCAGGTCAAGGTCGCCATCGTTTTCCAGCCAAAGTTGACCAGCCGATGTAACCGTTGCAGTCAGCGTAACAGCCGAGAGCAAGAACGCATGCGTGCCGCCTTGATCACTTTGGATACCGTCACGCGCGCTTAAGATCGCGGTCGCGGCATTCAAATGGTTGCCTTGCGTGGCGCCCAGTGTCGATCCGACGCTACCCGTCGCATAGACACCACCACCTGCGGCGGTGAGCCTCATGATACCCGTCACATCAACCGCGCTATCGCGGAAGGTAATATCACCTGCCGTGCTACCCGCCGTCATGGTCAGGTTCGTCACGTCAAGATCAGTGCGCAGCGATGTCAAAATGTTACCGCGCGTGTCAGAGCCCGCAGCCAAATCAACACTCGTGCCCGTAAGCTTGCCAAAGACATTCAGATCGCCAGTGGTCGTGACCGACACCTGCCCCTCACCATTCAGCTCACCCCGAAGATCAACCGATTTAACACCGTTCAACACGACGTTGCCAGTGACATTGGTCAGCGATGCAATGTCCGTATCCAGCGCACGATCGGTCGTGATCGTCAGCGCACCACCAATATCCATACGAGAGCTGTTGGTCGGTACATATGTCGTTGGATCAACACCTTGCTGCGTTTCGCCCAAACGGAAATCTCGCGACGCATTGACGGTCAGGTTACGGTCCGTATCAACGTTACCCGAAATCCGCGTATCGCGGCCCGACACGATCGTGACATCACGGCCAACGATGGAATCCTCGCTGAAGGTGCCAAACGACGCGGATGCGCCTATGTTCGCTCGCTGCGTGCGCGTCTCAGTCAGCGTTTGGGTGATCGCCTCATCGCGGTAAAGCGTCTGCTTGGCGGTATCCACAACCTTGGTCTGCACGTTGTAAGTGCGGAACTTGGGGCGGTTATCAAATTCAGGCGTTTCGTTCGACACCCACTGGAATTCGAGGCCAAAGCGCGCCTGCATGATGTCCGTCTTGGTCGACGTCCAATCATAGTGGTAATCTACAAAGTTTTCGTAATGGGTATAGCTGCGCCAGTGGTTGCCAGTTTCATAGACAGAGCGCAACTGATGGTACCCTGTTACGTCATTCCACTGCCCGTTATTATATTGCATAATGGCGTATTCGAAGCCCGCGTTGTTCGGTTCGCCTGGGTACCACGAGCTATAACTCGTGTTATACCCAGAATAAGAAACATAATTTGGTGCAAATGAAGAATAACTTACATCATACTTAATTTGCCCGCTAGCTATATGACGGATCATACCCAACCAAACGGCATGACCGCCATCAATATTATTAATTACATTGCGCTGGTGATCATTTGTCACGTTGGCAAGCGTATAATTGGAAGTCGCGACAAAGTGGTTCGTCGCAGAGCTTGACAGATTATAGGCCTTTGGAACCCAGTTGTAGCGCGTCGCAACAGCGCGATTGTTGTCAGCTGCATTGCCTACGTTAGCGTCACTGTTTGTCCGCACCAAAGAATCGGTCGTCAGGAAGAACTCGTTTTGCGCGACTGAACGCACGCCAGATTTGTTATCGTATCTCCACACTTCATCAGAGTTAAGCGCCCACTCAGGTCTGCGCGCAACTTCAGGCAAATTAACCCGATCAGTTAATTCGAAAATCCGCACCCCATCGTTTGCCGACGCCGTTTCACCATTCCCGCGCACGCCTGCATCGTAGTAGACTTTCCAGTAGTCACGTGAATTATCATAGTCATTTGTATAGCGCGCCTTGTATCTGGACTCGTTTGGATCCGCCAAATCTTCAGTATCAGTGATGTGCTCTTGCGTATAACCCGACCGTACTTTGTCATAATAGACCGACGCATTGTCTTTATAGGTGCCGACCTTTTCATCAGCCAAGCGATCAACGCTGCCCTGCGAAACAGCGCGAGCCAAATCAGCCTCTGCGCCAACGGGCAGATAAATCCACTTATCGCGTAAACCATCGACTTGCAGGTTCACGGTATACATCGGCTTGATAGTGCCTGTTGCAGGTGCAAGGCTCCACTCTGGCACCCACGCGATCTTGGATGAGGTGCCATTGAGCACCTGATGCTTGAACAGGTTTGTGGCGCTGAAGTCATAGAGCTTCATAAAGCCCAGCTGGTTAATCACAACTTCAACCTGCGCGTCTGTCAGTTCAGCAAAGCTCTTGGGGTAACCATTTGTGTTGCCCGGTGCGGCCACTGCACCCCAGTGGATGATCGGCCCAGAGCCTGGTGAAGACGCAGTGTTCCGATAATCCGCCCCCTCAACAAAATACTCGCGCTTGATTGAGCCATTGTAATAGGCATCTTGATCAAGGCTCACATCCATCGTGGTGAACGAATAGCCAATTCTCACGGATTCCAAGCCAACCTGTTCGGTAATCGTTGTCGTCACCCAGTTCACAACTGGCACGTCGATCACAGAATCCACAACTTGATTGTAGCCAGTAATCACTTGAGTCTGCACCGTCTTAGTCTCAAGCACAGGCGTCAAAACCTGTCGCGTGCCACCCGCCGTTGCTGAGGCATTCACCTCAACATCAACACCAGCAAGCAGTGAAACGTCACCTGTGCTGCTTACATCTCCAAGGCCCAGGATATAGATCGAGCCAAAGCCAGTCGGATCAACCGTATTGCGTGCGCCGCCAACGCCTGCACCGTCGGGCACATTCGCGTTCAAACCAGCCCGCACATCAATACGGCCCGCAACATTGCCCGGTGCATTCGTCACGGCGCCATAGATTGACACATCGCGCGCGGCGTTGATCCACACGTTGTCAGCACCTTGGATGTCACCACCCTGATAAACCGTCGCACCGCGCAGATTCACCCATCCGCCAGAGATAATGATCGCATTGCCTAAACCGGCTGTCCCGGTCGTCGTTTGATCTGACTGCACAAATATGTTCTGGCTGGCGATCAGATCGACGTGGCTGCCATCAGCCCATGCCGCCAGTGCGGCACCTTCAAGCACGGAAACGGCCGTGCCTGTCACATCAATCGCATTCAATGCGTTCATATCAGCGCGCAGAATAACAGAAGCATCCGCAGCACCCGTGATCGTGATAGTTTCCGTCTTGCCGGTTGTGACAGCAGGTGTACCCGTCGACGTCGCTTGGCCAATCATACCATCCAGCAACAAGCCGCCACCACCAGTGATCAGAATGTCACCGTTGGTAGCAGTATCAATGATCGCACCAGTAAGACGCGTGGGACCGCCACCGGTTTGCGTCGTGCTGACTGATGCCTCTTGCAGCGTGTTGTCTTCGGTCACGACCATATTTGCCACATCAAAAACGAGGAAGCCATTGGCATCCATCCACTGACCAGCTTCATCGACGAAATACTTGCCCTTTGGCGTCGTGCCGCGCGCTTCGTTCATGCGATACAGAAGCGCTGTCGTTGTAACAGAATTGCCAACAGCATCTTGCTGCCCACCGTTGATAGCAACCAACGTATGGCCATAGATCAGACCCGTGATCGTGATCGCTCGATTAGCGTTCAAATCAATCTCGCCGCCCGCGCCCTCGGTCAGAACAGCACCGTCGATACGCACGTCGCGCAAAGTGTTGAGCGTCACAGTGCCAGCGGTTGTGCCACCCACACCCAGTGACCCAATGGTCGAATTCGCATCAACATAAAGGCCCGCACCCGGGTGATCGACATTGCTAAATCCAGTGCCGCCATTGACGGTGATATCACCCGTCGCAAGAATATTGCCCGGCACAGCCAAGCCAGCACTGTCTTCGCCGCCAAGCGATACAGTATTGGCCACATTGATCAGCACGTCGCCGCCATTGTTGTTGGCAACCGCGGTGCTATTCACAAAATGCGCGCCTGCGTGAACCGCGCCCGCAATCGTGATGTTGATCGCATCAAGCGAAATCGTTGAATTCGCGGCACCACTCGTGATGACACCACCGGAATTCAAAACGATATCGCCCTGAATAGTGGCCGTCAGGCCAGAACCCGCATCAATCGTTGCACCCGTATTGGCCGCCGTGCCGGCTACCGTCATCTGCTCACCAGCGACAGTCATTCCGCCGACAGTGACTTGTGCACCCTCAAGCGTCAGCGTCTGGCCAAAGTCGATGTCCAGATCGCCAACCGCTGTCAGGTTGCCGTTCAGGCGCAAGATACCGATGGTTGAAAGACGGATTTCGGGCGTTGTCGTGCTTGCTGCGTCGTTGTCACCCGATTCGATGGCTTCTTCGTCGGCACGCAGGAATGTGCTGTTGATCGGACCTTCTAACAGCAAATCAACACCGCTAATGTCAAGCTGACCCGCCGCATCAATGCGACCACCCAGTTCGGTGACAACAACGTCGGCTCCGTACGAAGTGATCGTGATCGTTTGGTCATCCAGCAATGTCTCGACCGCACCATCGATCAACACTTGGTTGGTGCCTGTGATGGTGATGCTACCACCAGATTTTTCTGACCGGATCGTCGAGGTGTCCTCTAAGTACAAGCTGATGGCGTTGGTGCCACCGGCCAGAACAACTTCATCATCCGCCTGCACAAGGCCGCGAATGGTCAAGGTCCCCTTAGATGCAAGCTTCACATCTTTGCCATCACCACGTGCGATCAAATCACCGCGCAGGATACCGCTGCTGCCAAGGTCAAAGCTGATGTTACCATCAAGCGTTTCCAAGATGCCCGTGACATCAAGGTTCACACCCTTACCCGCGGCAGCATTGCCCGTGTTCATAACAATATCTGTATGCGCGCGGATCTTGCCCGCGATATACAAACCACCGTTTGGCCCAGCAGGCGCACCGATGTTGATGATCGACCCATCAGCAGCCGCATCCATCGCAAAGCGACGACCAGACGTCGCGCTGACGACAGTGCCGCTGATGTCTTTTACCGCACCCGGTGTGTCGTCGTTAAAGACAACGCCGAGGGCCGAACCGTTGACGGTTTGACGTGATGTGCCGCTGCCGTTTGACGATGCAAGAACGCTGACCTCATAGGGACCAACAAGGCGGATACGCCCGTCGCGTAGCTTGGCCTTAATATCTGGTGTCGGATCGCCCAGCGTATCGTCAGGCACCGCTGCAAGGCCAATATAATCTGTTCCCAATGCTGGCGTCACGATGCCGTTTGGATCATCCGTTTGCACGACCGTCCACGTCGCCGCCGTCATCGCCGCATCGAAATCAGCCAACAGATCAGAGATGGCTGTATTCGATGCGGTATCAACCGCCGTAACCGTCACGGCCGCCTCAATCGCATAGCTGACCTTGTCAATCTGAACGATAACTGTCGCGTCTTGGGTCAACACACCATCGGCGCGTTCGGCCCAGCCACCCAGAACCAATTCATTGATATCACCCGGCGCAAGGATCGAAATATCGCCGGGCGCATTGAGGTTGATCTCACTATTCTTGCTCTGCGTCGTGATCTGTGCTGATCCAAACAAGACAAGCCCTTGCCCGTCATATTGCGTCGCTGATCCAGAAGCACCCGCAATACGGCTATCAAGGCCACCGATCAGATCGACTGACCGACCAGCGGTGATGTCGGTGCCAATGATAATCTGGCGATCCGCCTGCACGGTGATCGTTGAATCAACGTCATATCGCACAACACTGCGGCCAATGTATTTGCCCACATCGTCCCGGATCATGTCGCTCCGGCCACCGGAAACAAGCAAACCCTGCATCGTCATATCGCCAACGCCATAAAGCTGGATATCACCATCAGAATAAACGCTAGTGCCATCATGGCTGCGGCTACCATCGGCGGCGTAATCCCAACGGCCTTCGGTCACGATCTCGGCAGCGGCATGCACGATCAGGCCCATGCCCGTCTGCGCGTCAAAGCCACCATCAACATCAATCAAACGAGTCGCGGTTAGGTAACCACCCGTTTCAACAACATTGCCCGCTTCATTCAGCGTATTACCACCGATGAACACACGACCAGTGCCTTCGATCTTGATGTCACTGTCGCGGCCCGCAAATTCAAATTCCTGCCCCAAGAAGGCAACGGAATCTTGGTCATTTGGATCAAGCAAACCAAACGTCTGCACCAAGCGCCCACCAGACGTGATGTAGCCCATCATCTCCATCCGTTCACCGCCGGTGATCGTTACTGTCGAGCCAGCACCATTCGCGCCAAGGCCATTGGCCGTGATGCCGCCAGAGGTGTTGACCAGCACGGACAACAGGTTCGGGTTCGTTGCTGGCGCTGTGCCCATCACTTCGCCGTTCCAATGATCATCGGATCCCGGTGTGCCGCCATTGAGCGTTACATCGCCACTGGCCTGAAGACCCGATTCAACGCGGATTTGCTGACCCGCGGTTACAACAATATCGGATCCGCCGTCGCCTGCGGCGTCAATGGCGTAATCAACGCCCGTGGCCGTCGGGGTGCCGCCTGCAATCAACGCCCCAAAGATATCAACATCCTCGGCACCTTTGACGGACAGGTCGCCGTCAGGGGCAGTCGTGAGGTATTCGCCTGTGGCAAAGACATAGACACTACTGCCTTTGGCGTCAGACCGCGCACCCGTGCCCGCAATTGCGTCACCGTTTAGATCAACGCCGCCATATAGGTTCAGCTCGGTTGTGGCCGTGATAAAGCCTTCAACGAACAAGAATTCGTCCGATTGCAGCGTCAGCGACGCGCCTTCGCCCGTTGCATTCACGTTGCCTCGAATGATCACATCCTCGTCGGACCGCAGCGTCATCGCTTTGTTGTCACCAAGGCTGCTGATCGTGCCGGTGACCAACATGCCGTAGCCGCCAACGTGATCGGCAAGATAGTGGTTCGGGCTCGCGTCGGCGATACCTTCAAAGTAGCCGGTCTTGTTAAAGATCGCGTAGCGCGCATAATAATTCGGGTTCGGAATAGACGCTTGATAGTAATCAGGATTTGGCAACTCAGCGACGTAGAAATCAGGGTTTGGAAGATCGGCCTGATAATAGTCAGGATTGTCGATAACCGTTTCATAGCCGCTCGCATCCGCTGGCGGTTCTGGTTCTGGTTCCGGGTTCTGAATCCGTTTTACAAATCTGATCGCATTCGCAGGATCAGACGCATCGGGGGCAGGTTCCGGATTTGGAATCGTTTCCTCGAACCTAATCGCATCTGCCGGATCGGGGGCCGTTTCAGGGTTCGGGATCGTTTTTAGAAATCTGATGGCGTTCGCAGGATCACTCGCATCAGGTGCTGGTTCGGGGTTTACAAGCGTTGGCAGACCATAAACCTGATTGTCGTATTTCTGAGCCTTAGAGGACAGCGACAGATCACCGGACGCCGCGACAACACCGCCCAACAGAAGCGCGCTTTGGCTGTCGATGTTGATCGCGCCGTTGACGCCTGTGATCATTTCTTGGCTGTTGACATAGTCGTTGCCCGCGCGGGTTTCCGTGCCGGAGTTAATCGCAACAACGTCCTGCGACAACAGGTTGATCGTGGCGTTATCCGCTTCGGCCAAGATACGGGACAATTCGACCAGAATGATCGGGCCGCCGCTGACCAAATTCACCGTGCTGTCATCGCCATGCAGCTGCACCAAACCAGAGGTTTCAATCGCATGCGACGTGGTAATGTTGATGTTGGCGTTATCGCCAAAGGTTTCGATCGCAGCCTTGCTATCCACAAGCAAGCTAACAGGGCCCGCAATCGGCTCATACAGCGTCGTTGTCACGTAGCCATCCGTCAGGCCCGCATCACCGGTGGCACCTGTGATCGTCAGGTTCAGATCATGGGTCGACCGCAGCCAACCGGTAACAGTTGCCTGCTCATCAACTTGAATTTCAAGGGTCTTTGCGAATAAGCCAGAATCCGCGCTGCCTTGGGGGTCATGAATATTCTGGCTCGCAACACGCAGATTGCGCGTCTCGACGTGCAACGTGTTATCGGGCGATTGGACGTCGCCTTCGACGATCAGCTCGTCTGTATACAAATAGGTTTCATCGCGGAATGACGCGACCTGCTTGTCGGCAGGAATTGCAATCGGACCGCCTTCGTCTGGAACGAATTTGACCTGGGTCGCCACCTTGATATCGCCAAGGTGCATTTCATTGCCAAGATCACGACGCCCGATATCAACGCGCGCAAAGCCATCCTTGATCGCCGCAATGTCGCGGACCGACAGATAATATCCGGGCAACGCGGCCTGCCGTGGGCTGTCGTCAGTATAGTCACCGCCGACTTTGTCTTCTGCGGCGGATCCCAGATAGTATTCCGACACTGCCTTTTGGGTGCGCAAAGTCAGCAAGCCGCTGCCGACCAATTTGTTTGCGCCGCTCGCCAGGTCAAGGTCGTCGCTGGTGAACGAGATAAAGCGCCCAGTTTCTAGCAACCGTACAAAGCCGCTGTCCAGTTTCAACAGCGAATTGTCGTCAAGCAGGTCGATCTGCAAATCGCCATGGGCCACTTCGACTGCGACATCCGCGCGGATATTGCTGCGGTTCTTTTGAAGCAGATCGCGCCATTCAGACGCGCCCGCAGCGGTTTCGCCAACCCAGTTTTGATCACTTTCCCACTGGCTGTCGCTTGGGGATGTGGCAATCACAAAGCCTGGGTTTTCGATGCTATCTAGTGCTTTTTCTTGGCGAAGCGTCAGGTAGTCGTCTTCAACGATCACCACATCGCCAATGCCGTGTTCGGAGGTCGCTATCGTAAGCTCTGCGATACGGGTCCGAATTGGGTCTGCAAACGTGCCGACCGCGTCCTTGGCCTTGACCATAAGATAGGCATCGGAGCCAGCGATCTGGCTGCTGTTTGTGTTGACCAAGCTACCATCGGCAACCTGCATCCGCATCCAGCTGCTGCCGTCGCTATCCTTAGTCAGATCGGACGAAGACCAGATGTTAGCGTGCAATTCGATATCGGATCCGTCGCCATAGGTCCGGAAATCAAGATCCCCGTTGTTAAGCAAAGTGATGTCGTGCAGCACTTTGATATCATTCACGCTTTCCCAAATGACACCACCCGCCATCAGGGCATCTTCCTGCCAAATAGTGCGCGCAATCGCGCGTAATTCAGTGTTCCCCATGTTCATCTCTGTTTGGCCGGCCATGGCGCTAAAACGCACGTCGCCACCAAGAGATTCCAGATGTGCGGCATCATAAGACGCCCCTTTGCCGGTCAGCGTCAGGCGTTCAACCAGAGTATCCCCATAGGTGATAATCTCGCGGCCATTGACCAACATACCCAGACCAAGCTGAACGGCGTCTTCTGCCGTTGTGGCTCGGGATTGTTCAACGATAATTTCATCGAAATCGCCACCGGTCTCAACGATGTTAAGCGTACCAGTTGTGCCATTTACCGTCGCGCGGTCAAGGCGAATACGATAATCGTCTTCGCCGCCGGCATCGATAATATCGGTGTTCCACTCGGGGAAAGAGTTTGCGTAAACAGTATCTGACCAAGCCGTCAGACGGATTTCGTCAACGGTTGTGCCCGAAATGCGAGCCTCTTGACCTGTGCGGTTATCGCTTGTGCTGACGCCACGTTTGGTGACCGTGACGGCTACTCCATTGCCCATGCGCGAATAGTCAAGGATCGTGGTACCGTCGCTGTCGTTAAAGCGATCTTCGCCAAAGTCATCTTCGTAAACATAGGTATCACGACCACCGCCGCCAGTCAGGCGGTCATTGCCTGTGCCGCCAGCAAGTTCGTCGTCACCACCGCCAGCCGTCAAGCGGTCATTCCCCGCGCCACCTTCGAGGGTATCGTGGCCAAGCGCACCCGCCAGAATGTCATCGCCGTCACCACCGATGATATTCCAACCTTGGCTGGTGCCAGCGCCTGCAAGGAAACTGCCCGGCGTATACACGCGCGTTGAAATCCGTTCGATACGACCTTCGCCGTGATCAATATCTTCAACTTCATCTTCGGCAGTACCTGTTTCAAAATACCCAATCTGGATACGGTCTTTGCCCGTCCCGCCGTCGATAACGCCGCCACCCTCGCGGGCGTAAACAGTATCATTGCCTTCGCCAGTTTGCAGATCAAACGTCACATCGCGCAGGCGAGTGATGTCGATTTTATCGTCGCCTTTGCCAAAGTTGGCGACAACCTTGTTCACACCATTAAAGGTTTGATACCAGCCGTCAAATTCAACACTGACGGAGCCGCCCGAGCCGTACAAGGTTACTTCTTCACCAGCATCCTCGGTGCCAAAGTATTCACGCGCCGCAGCACGATCGCCAAAGTTCAGGTGCAGTTCATCGCCAATTTTTTCAGCCAGATATGGCTCAACACGTGGCGCATCAATCTTGAGGTTGAACAGATTTATGCGGAACAATTCCGCTTCATAAAGCGTGATCGTGTCAATCCACAAATCCAGCTCAACAAACAAGCTTGCCACAAAGTCGGCTTTGATTGTGATGTTAAAGAGGTTCTGAAAACCCCCGTCATCGTATTCTGTCATCGTCTTAATTTCGCTACCACGGATACGGCCATCGCTGACGTATGTGACAGAATCCACGAAACCATCGGCGTTTTTGGTAAGAACCGATTGCGCAATGTCTTGCAGATCAAGTCCGGCATAAAATTCAATCGCGCCTTTACCACCGCCAGAAATCGGACCAAGGGCCGCACTTAGGCTGAGGCCAACGCTGGCATTGATGTAAAATTCGTCTTTTTCATCGCCACCGGTGCCGCTGACAATCTTGCCGTTCTTGAACGTTGGCAGTGTGAAATCGTGCACAAAGAAACCATCAAGCGCATCCAGAGGATTGCCAGAGTTAATCGCCTGACGGATACCGTAGGTGTCATAACCAAACGCCAGATCCGCAATCGCGCTAAACGACAGGTTGCCGTCCACTTTGATCTGAACCGGACCAATTGGAATGCGCGCAATCGGCATATCGATGTCCACACCAAGGCCCAGCAAAGGCATCTCATACGTGAACAGGATCGCGTCCCCACCGGACATGATCGCCTTCCAGTTTTCGATGTTTTTCAGGTATTCCAGCATCTTGAAACCGTTGCGCGGCTCGCTGATTTTACCCGCTTTGAATGATGCTTTGTCGTTACCGCTGGATTTCGATTCAAGATCAGCAAATTGCGCATCCAACGCTCTGATATCAGAACTTGACGGTGAAATTGACGGAATCGCGCGCAAGCGCCCCGCGCCCAGACCAACGATATCACCCAAGATGATTTCGCCCGTTTTGCCCCATTCTTTCAGGGTGTCGGGCAGTTCGTGCATAAAGATAGCAGCGTCAAAGAATGCTTGCGGAATCTCTGGCTTGCGCTTGATCTTGAGCATACCGTTGACCAGGCCAAGCGGTGTTGGCTTGATGCCAGCCGCCTCGATGAATTCAAGCCCATCAATCGGGGTAATCATCATTTTGATGAAGGGTGCAAACGGGTCGATGATGCCTGAAATCTGTTCAGAGATTGGCAACAGGAAGTCATCAATCATTGAACCAACGTCGAGACGCAAGTTTACAAGTTCGATCGTTGGCTCAACCAGGCGCTCGCCATAGCTCCAGTCCCAATCGACTGTCAGGTTGGCGCGAAGCTTGGGCATCGCTTTGACGTCGTTGACTTCCAGTTCCACCAGCAAATCAATCGCAGACGTAACATCAAATCCTACGTCAAAGGTTTGCGTCGGGGATTGTGAGAACAGTTTGGTGATCGGCAAACGGCCCCGCGCGTCGCCTGCGATGTCGATACCCAAGACGGCGCTCGCGCCGCTGCGAATGCCGCCGGGCTGTGCGTCCGTGACCTTGGCATCAAAGAACAACAGGCTGCCAACCGCTTGGAACGCAGGACCGTCTTTGCCACCTACACCAGTCAAGAATGCGTCAGCTTGAACACGGATTTCTTTCGTGTCGTCGGTATTGGTCTTAAGATAAAAACCCGAGGACGTGCTGATCCCAAAGCCGAAATCCCATGCCCAACCCAGATCAAAGGTAAACCCGCCGTCAATATCAAGACTGAATCCCGGCACTTCGAAATCAAGCGGAATGTCGATATCGGCAGCGATCAGGTTCATGCCCAAATCCATATCGACTTGGATCGCATCTGCGGCCGCGGGTGGCAGTGCGCCTTTGATCCACTGCGACAACACGATGCCGTCGCGGTCAACCCACTCGATCGAGATGTCGTTCTTGTCGATAATGGTGCTGTTGTCTTTGTCGAGGATCAGGTTAAGCCCGCCCGTCCCGAACAGATCCCAAAGCGAGGATTGCAGGATCGGCACGGTGCCGCCTTCAGCCGACAGTTTTTCACGCAGATCGTTCAGGAAACCAACACGCACGTCGCGCACAAAGTTACCTGCGGCGGCCAGTTTGTCGCCTATAACAGGAATGTCGCGACCAAGTTCGTCGCCCAGCATATCCTGGACAACACCCAGCGCCCCGTCGACACCATCCAGAATGATCGATGGATCGGTCAACATCCCCAACAGCGAGAATTCGCCAAGAAAGTTGTCCATAACGTCTTGAACATTCGGGACTTTAATATCGATGACTTTGCCCTGAACCAATCGGCCCGCAGCCATATCCAACAGCCCTTGGACCCCCGCAGGGCCAGTGGATGCTGTAAAGCTGCTTAACTTGATCGTCGGGAGGGAAGACACCTCAAGAGAGATCGGCAGATCCATCCCCATCGCGCCAACAATCTCGTAGCCGATGTTGTTCGAAAGCCGCTCTGGGCCGATGTAGAAACGTCCGTCGTCCTCCAGGGATCCCGCACGCTGGTCCAGCGTGATCGCAAAGGTCGCGTAGTCAACGGTGCTGGCCCGACCATCACGGTCAATCGCAGCCCAACCGCCAGCCACACCCAAACGGGCCGGACCTGCTTCAAAGCCAAGTTCCAGATCCTGACCTGCAACGCGCAGTCCAAGGCTGGCCGCTGTACCGCGGGCTTTTTCAGCCGAGACTTCGACTTCGCGGTCAATTTCAACGCCAGTGAAGGTGGAGGTTTCATCGCCTTGTGCGACTTCTGTTTGCGTGCCCGCGAACAACGCAACGGTCACACCCAGCTCGCCTGATAGCCAGTCTTGCAGCGCAACGATTTCGGATTGACGGCGCCCTGCCAACTGATCTTTGCCGTGGATTTCGTCGATGTTCTGGCCGGTGTCCGAATTTTCAATCGGAGTAATCCAGTGGGTGTTTACCAGTGCCGAAACTCCGATGACACCGTCGCCACCTCCAACAACAACACGGCGGAAATCAGCAAGGATTTCAGCCGTGTTCGCGTCGCTTAGAACGCTGGAGCGCGTGCCAAAGACCACAGACCCAAAGGACGCAGCCGCCCGAGTTTGGACCCGCGTTGGGTTATAATCATAAAGGAAAAATTCGGGAACACCGTCATCAAGACGAATACCCGCCTGCACACGAAGATTCACAAACGCGCTTAGGTTAATTTTACCCGCAGCACCCGGATTAATGACGTCTGCGATGTCGTCAACAAAGTCAAAACCTGCAAGCGCATCAGGGCCGGCAATCGCCGCCAACTGCTGCAAATCAAGACTGAACCCAAAGTTTTCTTCAAACACCGCACCAAGATTTAGGTGGATATCAAGCGCGTCACCGTTCAGGCTAAGCGCAAATATTTGGTCGTTGATATCAAGCGTGTTATCATCCACGACGCCAAGCGCGTCTTCGATAATTTTTTCAACTTCGCTAATCGCCGCCGCAGGATTTGTTGCCGCAACTTCGAGTTTCTCAAGGAACTGATCCACAAACGGGAACACATCCTCGAGCGAACGACCAACAACAGGCATCACAACTGTATAAAACGGTTGATCTTCGATGGCGTCACGTATGAACTCAAGCCCCTGACGGGTGCCCGAAATAATATCAAGGAACGAAATGTCCTTGAAGTCAAACGCTGCGCCAAGGTCTGGCAGGATCACAACAATATCGTTGGATGCCACTTTACCATCTGCAACCAGCTTGTTCAAATCGGCTGCATACATCGGGTTTTGGTTGATAACTTTCAGCGACCCCGGCGAGAATAGATCAAGCGCCGTCAGCGACACTTCGATATTCGGCGCAAGCGGAATATCCGCACCAAGGCCGGGATCAACGCTTAGGCCGCGCAGTTTGGCAGACGCCGTGCCTGTCACGTCAAAGTTCAGATCGGACGCCGAAATATCCGACAACGCAAAACGTACGTCTTGCGCGTTTCCGCTGCCCGGGTTGCGGTCCAGCGTGACACCAATAGACGCCTCAAGCGACATGCCCGATCCCGTGCCAACACCACCCGCGGTGGCCTTGAGCATCCCGATCTGAAGACCAACTTCAAGATCATCAACGTTCAATGACGCACCAGCTGTCAGCGATACATCTTCGATGCCCAGCGTCAGGCTGTTTTCGCGCAAGGTATAGCCCAGATCATTAACGCCATCAGCCAACGCGCGGTCCAGTGCGACGATGTGATCACCTCGGAAACCCACAACCGTGTATTTTTCGCCGTCCAGCTCAAGGCCGTAACCCACCATCGTGCTATCGAAAACAAAGGTGTCATCGGAGAACAGATTGCTGCCCGCTTCGACGGAACCTTTTTCACCAAGATACGTGCGGCCATCAAGGTCAGCAAAGAATGTAACAGACCCCGCGACATGGACCGACAAACTGCCCTGCGCGCTGGTCGTTAGGCTGACAACATCGCTACCCAAATCAAGGTTCAGCGGGACGTCAACAGGTGTCAGATCTTCTGCAAATGCGAATGGCACACCGAACGAACGCTCAACCGGATCAAAGAAGATTTCAAGGCCCGCAGGCAGAACGCCAGACTTGTTCACCGCAAGCATGAACTCTTGCAATGTGGTGATCTGTTGGCGCGCTTCGTGCAGAACCATACGGAACGTGCCGCTGGCAGCTGCAGCCCCTTTCAACACGATAGTATTAGCATCCATAATGCCGCCAATATCGAACGTGCCAACTTCGGTTTCGATCCCCGTAACTGTTTGATAAAGCGTGATTTCTCGACCATCGATTAGGGTCTCTGTAAACCCGCCAACCGCGTTTAGAAGAACCGTAACCGCTTCGCCGTAGATCTTACCCGGCAGCGGAGCAGCCGTCACGGTCACCACATTGACCGAGGCTACTTTGAACAAATCGATCCGCGGCTTGTCAAAGTCGATCTTGTTATAAACGTCGCGCTCAAAGCCCTCGCCGAAGGCAAGAACCTGATCCAGACCCGAGTCTAGGAAAGGCAGGCTGTTGGCGAACAATTCGCTGTTTTGAACCTGTTCCAGCGTATCAAGGAAGTCCGGGAACATCAGGATAAGGTCGACCACAGACAAGCTGCTGAAATCGCCGATTGAATCAAAATCTTGGGCAGCCCACGTCACATCACCAGATAGTGGGTTCCCCGAGGCGATCAAACGCGGCGTTACGCTGGCAGAAAGGTCAAGGCTACCCAATTGGGCATAGACCGGCAGATCAAGGACCAGTTCGTCCTTGATTTGCACAACGCTTAGGCCCGTTGTGCCCTGACGGATTTCGCCAACCAGCGCGAACCTAAGTGTGCCAGTTTCGCGATCTTTGTCCCCGACGCTAACCGACAATGGGCCAAGCGCTGCGGTTACATCAATGTCGTTAACGCTGGCCGTAGCATCGAACGCAAGGCGGTGCAGTTCGAACTTGCTTGTGCCTGTGCTCCAGTTGATATCCAGATCAAAGTTTACATCCAGCGCGACAGAAACCTCTGCCGTTACGGTCCCATCAATGGACAGCCCGTACTCTTCCGCCGCTTCGTCTAAATTTAGGGTCGCTTGGGTGCCAAGGCTGAATTGATCGTCAAAGCTGATTTTGATGCCCGATGACGTGGTGACCAATGTCAGCGCATCGCGTGAGACGCCAATTTCCGGCAGCCAGTTGTCTTGTAAAAAGCTAAGCATTCCGGTCAGGGTTGGAACGTTTCCGATGTCATAAACAGGCAATGCGAGGTTCTCAAATTCAGCCGCTGTGCTACCAAGGTAACGCTGCACGTAATCTCCGATAGACAACAGACGGTCTGCGCCTGTTATCTGGGAAATCGAAACTCCGATAACCGGCAGTTGGATGGCCAGAGGGTTGGTATTTATATTAATACCGCCATCGTCAAAGTTGGGAGAAATATCAGCTTTTAAATCGCTGATCGCCAACCCGACAGTGTCGACTGCACCATAAAGAATGTCGGTAATTTGTGCATCAAGCTCGCCAAATTCAATTTTCGGCGGCAAAATACCTGCTGCAAAATTCATCGCCATATCAGTGCTAACACCAGACAGATCGACCAAGCCTTGCGTCCGTTCGATTGCGAACCCAAGCGTGTTGCCTTCGATCGCGATGACGCCTTGCATATCAATGACAGGTGTGTCGATCACAGCCAACGCGGACCCTTTGATTGCGAAGCCGCTAGCGCCAGTAATGCCAGTGCCTGCAAGCACGAACATTTCACCGTTTTGCAATCCGGCTGAGCCGACACCGTCAACCTCGAAGCCAGCATTCAGATTAGTCACGCCCATCATCAACATGATGCGGTCGTTTTGCTGCACTTGTTCGATTGCAAAATCGCCCTTGAGCGTCGCGACGCCAAGAACATCCAAGTCTGCCTGACCACTGATGCGGAAGTTGTTTTGTGTGTCGAACGCTGCGGTTAGATCACCCTCAAGCGTAACACCTTCGATACCCGTCAATGCGGCGGCACCCGAGATGCTGCCGCTGCGGGTTTTGTCATCGTTCAACAACAGATCGCCGGAAATGTCGGCCAGGTTAAGGCCCACGTCACCCTGACGCATGCCCATGGATCCGTCTGTTGCTGTGATGCGCCATAGGTCGTCTTGAACGCCCGCTTGGCCTAGCTCGCGCGCGAGGGTCAACGTGCCTTGCACATAGGCGTCGCCCAAGTTCAGGCTGGCCGTCGCGCCAATTTCTAGGGTCTGTCTTTCAAAGTTTAGCGTTACTTCGCTGATAGCGCCGGTTTCAACAGGCACCGACAACGCCGCTACGGACCAATCAATCACAGGCGCATCTTCAACCGCTGCAATGCCGTTCACCGTGGCGATGCGTTGGTTCAGTTTCAACGATGCGTCTTGGATAGCCCCCAAGGTATATCCGGCAATTGTGGCTTCGCCCAAGAACGCACTACCGCTGACCCAGCGCCGCGCATCGCCGCTTGCAACAACTTCAGTCGACACGGCCATAAGCATATCAAAATCTTCAAAGCTCGCGCTCCCATCGCCAGTCCCAATCGAAGCCGAGGCATCTGCCCCACCGATCAGGATCTGATCCACCGTCACCGCACTTGCATCGCTCAGCGTTACGGTTTGATTGTCGCGTAGTTCAAGAAACAACTGTCCTTCGGCCTGAACAACGCCACCGATATCGACCGACATGACACCACGTAGGCGCGTTTCGTTGTCGATCAGGTCCACATCATAAAGCCCGCCCGGCGCGGCAACAGATTCTGTCAAATCCTCGCCCCAGCGGTTCAGGGTAACTTGCAATTTGTCCGCAGTGATTCCCACAGCGCCGCCCGCATCAAAGGCAACGTTACCTTCGGCTTGCACTGCATAGAAACTGCCGATGCCTTGCTGGTTGCGCAACAGAACCGCGCCAGTCCCTTCGCTGAGGCCCGCAGACAACCCACCAGCCGTCAATGACCCTTCGACATTCACTAGACCTATACGGACGTCTGTCGTGTCGAGCCCGTTAACCTTGTGGTAGACGATGTTCATCGCCAAGCCGCCTGTCAGATCACCCAAGCCGTCAACTGTCAGTGTGCCCTCATCAACGATCAATTCACGTTGCTGCGTGCCATCTTCAAAGCCAACGGCATATGTCGCGCCGTCCAACCCTGATGGCACGTCAAACGCGACAGCACGGCCTAGTTCGTTGATCGCAATCGATCCCGTTGCAGACAGCGAAACCGCGTTGCCAAAGCCCTGCAGCGCAACCGCGCCTACGGCTTTCATTGCGAACCCTGTAGTTAGGTCGCCCGTCGCGCTGAGTGCGCGCGAGATGACCAAGCCAAGTGCGCCATCAGCCAAGGTTGCCCCTGCCTGCGCGCCGCCAATCGTGCCGTTCACCTCTTGCGCACCAATCAATAGGTACTCAGGGGATTCGGGTGTGGCGCGTGTCAGCCCTGCAACTACGGTGGTCAAATCACCACCAGACAAAGTGCCCGCGCCAACCACATAGAACCTGCCGTCAACGTCAGTGACATGAACCGACAAATTACCGCTGCCGTAAACCAGATTTTCCAGATCGTCCTGCAAGGTGCCCAACGCCGTTGCCAACGTAGCCCGCAAATCGGTCGCACCGATCTGCGTCAGATCAAGCGTTCCCTGCCAGTCGTTTTGACCAACAGCGCGCAGGGATACGGTATCGGCAAGCCCATCAGGAAGGTTCAGATCAAGCGTTTGGACTTCGCCAAATTTCAGTTTCGCAATCGCGCTTTTCGCCAGTGTGCCCCCAAAGGTGACATCAAAGGTGCCCACATTCGTACCGTCAACAACCGTCACATTGCCCCGTCCGATTGTAACCAGTTTTTCAAGTGCGGCTTGCACGTCTTGGGCGGTTACATCGCTTGCAAGGGGTGCCGTGACTTGTGATCCAAAGGCCAATGCAAAGACATCACCGTTTTCTGGCACCGCCAAACGCTGCACTTCAGACGTGGTGCTACCAGCGGTTACTTTGACCAACGACGCTGTTGGTGCCCGTTCAATTCCCGTGATCGTGCCTGTCATTACGGGCACATTGCGCCCAAGGGCAGCGCCGGTAAATTCGACCTGCCATTTGTGCGAACCGTCGGCTTTTGTGACCAGCGTTGCTGTCGCGTCACCGCCACGATCGCCGTACACTGTACCCCCCGCATTCCGGGCTTCGCGGATCGCAAGCGCGACCTCATCAGCCGTTGCACTAAACACGATATCTGCAGTTTCGAACGTCTGATCAAAAATGCGGAATTCCAGCACGAACGTACCCGCAAGATTAGCATCATACAGATCGATATCTTGAACTGTGCCTTTGGCTAGGACTTCGGCACTTACTTGGGTGGCAGTTACAGCCACACGCACAACGCCTGGCATAACCGACCCGTTGGATGCTGTTGTGATCGCCGTTGCGCTTAAGGATGTAGGCGAGCCCGCGTTCGGAAACGTGATTTTGAACCCTTGCGTCGTGATCCCACCTGTCGATTTGTCAAAGACAACCTCGGCTGCATTGGCCCCAAGGATGGCATCCAGCGCCTTCTGAATGGCGACAGTCTGGCGGTTCTTGTCCGCGATATAACGAATTTCTGCCGTTGTGCCGGCCGGGCCCATATCAAGGGTAAACTTGGCTCCCGACACGTTGATGATCGAAGCCGGTTTCAGTAGCAAATAGAACTCGGCGTGTGATCCGTTTTGTGCACGGCTCACAAGGCTGGTGGTGCCCCAATTGTCCTTGTCCGCAGGATCAGCCGGAGGTGTCATCGTCAAGCCATCAAGGTTGCGGCCCGCTAATGTGCCAACAAGCGACAGCTCAAAGCCAGCGACGCGGTCGCCCGTCACTTCGACCGTGTTCGCACCAAACAGCGTCTCAGCAGCGGTATCGAAACGGGTCAACATCTCTTCGTCAGAATAGGCCGCGCCATTTGTGGCAAGCGTGCTAACGGCAATGGTCTGTGTACCACGTTTGAAGGTATACGAGCCTTCGCGGAATTGCTGCGTGCCGCCTGCAGTGGTGGCCGATGTAGTCAGAAGATACATCGTCGCCGTCGTTTCGCCACCCATAACAACACGGGTCACAGCGCCCAAATCAGATTCATCCGCCTTCGCGATGACGATGCTGGCAGGGGTTTGCGCGTTCGCAACTTTGGTGACGGCAAATTGGCCCGACACAGCTGCAAAGCCTTCGATCCCCAAATCAACAGCACCGGCAAGTTGCATATTGCCTTCGGCGTCAAAGCTGGCGGCCAGCGTACCCTCAAGCGTCAAACCTTCGACACCAGTTACACGGGCGGTGCCGGTCACTTCGCCTGAACGCGAACCGTCCGACGCAATGACAAGCTGACCAGACCCGTTCTCAAGCTCGACAGTTGCGCCATTGGCCGAAAGACCTGCGCTGACATCGCTTGCCAAGATCGTCCATGCCTGGCCATTGGTGTCTTCGGACAATTGCAAACCAAAGGTCCCTGCCAAACGCGCCGGTCCAAAGACCAAGCCGCCTGTCAGCCCCAGCTCAAAGCGTTGGGTACCATCTGCAAGGCTAAGGGTGGTTGTATCGTTGACGATCAGATCGGTGCTTTGCGAATCATCCGCGCCATTCCAATCAATCGCGGTGCCTTCGGCGTTCAAAATCGCGCCCCCGACCATTTCACGGTTGATGAACAACGACGCCGCGTCGATTTCCAGTTCGATACCTGTGCGCAAGACCGCTTGGCCAACTTCGGCTTGGGTTGTGATCCATCGACGCGGAGTTTGGCCTGCCGTCACTTCTTGGGTCGAAACGACGATCGCGATGTTCGTTTGGTCAAGCTGCGCGCCGACAGTTTCATTGCCAACCAGAACGGACAGATCTGCGCCCGCGATCACCAATTGATCAACCGTAACCGTGGTGCCATCTGCCAACAACACCTGCTGGTTTTCACGGCTTTCCATGAACATGTCGCCAGAGGTTTCAAACGCCCCAGCAACGGCCACAGTCATGTTCCCACGCAAACGTGTTTCGTTGTCGGCTAAATCGACGGCATAGGTCCCAGTGGCGGTTGCCACTTCAAACGCAAGATCATCGCCCCAACGGTTATATGTCACCAGCAAATCGTCAGCGGTCAGGGTCACGCCCTCTACACCCTCAAGGCTGATGCCGCCTTCGGCTGCGAATGCATATTGCGAGGTTGTGACGCCTGCAGTTGTCGTAGCCCGCAGCACAACGCCGCCTGCCCCATTAGCAAGGCTGACGCCAACACCACCAGGTGTCAGCGACCCGCTGGCCGCATCAACGCCAATTTCAAGATTCTGAATTGTTGTTGCGCCGTCGACTTCGGTGGTCGAGATAACTTTAAGATCGCCCATGATCGTGCCCAACCCGGCAACGGTAATGTCACCGTTACTGATGGCCAATTCGCGGCGTGCCAGATCATTGGTAAAGGTCACCTGGCGATCCGCAGTTGTTACACCGGTGCGCACGGTTTCATCCAAGGCGCGGCCCAATGCGTTGATCGACACTTCGGCCGTTGCGCTAATGCTGACATCACTGCCAAAACCATACAGACGCGCGGTACCTTGTGCGATCAGGGCAAAGCCCGCAGGGGCCGCCGCGACGCCAGCCACATCAGCGGTAACGTCACGCGTGATGACCAGACCAAAGCCTGCGTTTTCGACTGCGATTCCAGCGTCGTCGGTGCCAACAAACACATTAACATCTGCCGCGCCCAACTTAAGAAGGTTCTCGGGGGCCTGCACCGCGCGGGCCAAGGTGACATCAATATCCGGCAGAACGCTGCCCGCCAATGTGCCTTTGGTTTTGAGATAGAATTGCGTGCTTTGGCCATCAACAGCGACCAGTTCGATTGCGTCGTGTCCAACGCCGGGCATCAAGCCATAAGCGCGAGTTAGTGCAGGTAAGACCGCCGCAATACGGACGCCATCTGTTGCACCCTCAGGAATTTCGACAGTCCGCGCCCAGTCTGTTTCACCCGCAGCACGCAGGTAAACCACATCGGCCAAGGCGTCGTCTGTGCTCAGTGTCAAATCAAGCGTGGCAACGCCAACCCAATCAATCATCGGCACGTTACGTCCGGCAAACGTATCGCCAAAGGTTACGTCAAAGACGCCTTCGGATGTTTGGGTAACAGTGAAATCGATTGCGGTCAGCTGGCCCAGACCCACAAGCGCGGAACTTAAGGCATCGGCGTCAAGCGCGTCAGCCGCCAAGACATCCGAATACGATCCCTTGAACCCGAACTGGATGCCACCCGCGGCCCCCGTTAGGTCAATCCGCTGTTGTTCATCCGTTGTCCGGCCCGTCGCTGTTTGTTGAAGCGTTGCTTCGGGGGCGCGGGTCGGCGCGAGATCAGAGCGCATAACGCCAACGTCTTGACCGATGGCAGGCCCGCCAAAGCTGACAACCCACTGGCGGGCATCGCTGTCAAACGTCACTTCTACTGTCGCGTTGCTATCTATGAACGCAGCTCCGTCGGCCCGCAAAGCGGTTTCGATCGCGCTTTGCAAAACAGTGCCATCGCTGTTGAAATCCGCGAACGTGATATCATTAGTGGAATAGGTACCACTGGCGTTCGTCAGACCTGTTGTGATCGCTGTCAATTCTGCGTCTGGCGCAGCTTCAACACCGGTCGAGCGTAGCAAGTTGGAAATTGGTTTCCCAAGTGTGTCGCCCGCAAATGCGATACGCCACTGGCTTGCGCTGTCCTTGGTGACCGACACGGTTGCGCCTTCTTCGTCAAAGCGAATGTTGGCCGTATTCTTTGCGGCCAACAGCGCAGTGCGCAGCACAACGGCGCTGCCCTGCATATCGATATCGCCCGTGGTATATGTCGTTCCCTGGTAATCAAATGTCAGGGTAAACGTACCCTCGGCTTTGCTGTCAAAACGGCTAAGGGTGTGAATAGATCCGGTCGTCGCCGCGGCGGCACCTGACGCTGTAAGGTCATAGGTAATCGCAGGGGTCACACCAATATTCGACGCGCCCAAAGCGCCCAACTGTAGCGCGCGATCAGCCGCGTCGCCAAGGAAGGTGATGTTAAAGGTTTGCTCGTTCTGACCCTCTTGCAAGGCTTGAATCCGCACAGATCCGGACGCGGTTTGAGCCAGAACTGAGCCGCTCGTGTAAACAGTCGTTTGCGATGTGCCGACATCGAACAATTTGTCAATGGCGTCGAAAATCTGTTGGGTCTGAACCGTTGGAACACCTACGCGCAACTGCACGTCAGCCGTGCGCGCCGAACTTTCAAAGCTCAGCTGGAACGCATCCGAGCTGGGGTTGAAATCCGTCGGAAAGGCGATCTGCAAGTCATACGCCGTGCTGGCCGTGCTTTGGATCGCTTGCGCAATAATGACGCTTTGGTCGTTGCCGGGAGTGTTCGCATTCGGATCAACGGGCGGCCGCATGTGCAGGCCACGACCCCCGACTCCGGAATCGACGCCAACGGGAATACCCGCCATGTCGCTTTGAAGTTTAATGTCGAAGCCGTCATCGCGGTTGCCGTCCACGACAACCGATCCGGTGCCAAACAACGTCTCGAATGCGGTGGTCAATTTGCCCCGCACTCCAGAGTCTGTCAGCGCCACGCCGCGGCTGCTTTGGGTGCTGGCAGTGGCTGTTTCGCCGTCATATGTGAAGGTATATGCGCCTTCACGGAAAGGCGTCCCTGCCCCGTCAGATGCGGTCAGCTTAAAGCTCGCGTTGCTGGCAGCGTCAAAATCAAAAGTGAAGGCAATCATACCCTCGGTACTTTCTGGCAACATATCCAGACGATGAACGGAGCCTGTAGTAGCGGTTGCTTCTTGGGACACAAAGTTCGAGCCCCAGTCATCGCGATCCGCAGGATCGTCCGGCTGGACCATGACCAAATCGGTGATTGCGACGCCCTTTCGGATGCCTGTCAGTGCGATTTCAAAGTCGGTCGCGATCGTGCCTGTGACTTCGATCGTGCCGAATCCGAACAGCGATTGCAGGCCCTGTGTCAGTTTGGAACGCCAAACCCCCGCGCTGTCTCCCGCGTCAATGCTGACGGTGGCTGTCGCGCCGTTGTGGCTAAAGCTGTAATCGCCAACGCGGGTTTTGCGTCCCGCATCTGTCATCTCGGACACGACCAAAGCAAAGCGGCTGCTTTCTTTGACGCCGCCCTGAACGACCTCTTGGATCGTCGCGGTTCCACTGTCCCCCAGTGTCGTGACAACCTTTGTCGGCTCCGCAGTTTGAACGCTTGAGATTTCGACAGCGACTTCACCACTAACTTTGGCATAGCCCGCAACGTCAACGTCAACCGCACCGGCAAACACCATGTTGCCCGTGCTATCAAATTCGGTTCTGAACGTGCCAGACAAGGTCAAATCCTTGACGCCTGTAAGGCTTGCGGTGCCTTGAACAAAGCCGCTGACCTGATCGGAACCATAGACACCGGTAATGTCGTTTTTGCCCAACCACAATTCGCCCGTCCCATCGCTTAGGCCAACTTCTGCGCCACTGGCTTTCATACTTACGGCCACATCGCTGGCATTGATGCGCCATGCACGTTGGCCCGTTGCCGACTCTTCCAAGGCGATTGCAAAAATGCCGCGCATCTCTGCGTCGCCAAGCGTCAGCCCACCGTCAACGCCGATTTCCAGAACGCGTTCGCCAAGATCAACGGCCAAAGACCGCGTCGAAGACACAACTATATCGGTCTGTTCGTCGTTATTCGCACCGTTCCAGTCAATCACTGGATCGGTGCTGCCTAGGACAACGGCACCTGCTTTGATCTCACTGTTGATTTGCAGCGATGCTTCGTTCAAGTTCGCCAAGGCGTAGCCATTAATGCTGGCCTCACCGATGACGGATTGCGTTGTGATCCAGCGACGGGCCGTTTGACCTGCGCCGACTTGTTCGGTGGACACGATCAACGCGACATCCAGATCCCCAATTTGCGCGCCCGCACCAGCTGTACCGACTGCGGCGCGAACCCCCGCGCCCCCGATGATCAACTGATCGACAACAACGGACGTACCGTCCGACAATGTGACTGTCGCCGCGTTGGCACCTGTGCGGCTTTCCAGCGCCATCTGGCCACTAATTTCCACAATATCAGTCACACCAGCAACCATAGCCCCCGTCAGGCGGGTTTCGTTGTCAGCAAGGCTTAGGACAAAGTCTTCGCCGCCCGTCAGGATGCGTTCATTTTCAATCACACGACCCATGCGGTTGTAACGGATGTCCATCTGGTTAGCCTGTAGGTCAAGGCCGTCGATCCCGCTTAGCGCAACAGAACCGCGCATTTGCAAACCGTACCCGCTGGTTACAACTGCCCCTGCGGTGTCGAGCACGCGTTCAAGGATCAGCGCCCCATCGCCCTGCGTCAAGTCCGCGCCAACACCACCAGGTGTAAGGTTCCCCGTCACGCCCGAAAGCCCAACGCGCAGCGTTTGCGTGGTCACGCCAGCGACATCGGTAACCGTTGTCGGCACCATCGCAAACGTTCCGGTGATCGTACCAAGATCGGCAACCGTGATCGTGCCGGACTGTATTACCAGTTCTTGGGCATTCGCAGTTGTATCAAAGATAACATTGACAGGCGTTCCATTAACATCGATCGACGCGGTTACCACCTCTTGCATCCGGTTGACGCGCACGCTGGCGTCGGCGTCCATTGTCAGGCCATTAAAGCCGTCAAACGCGCCCTTGCCGCTGGCCTCAAGGGCAAAGCCCATAGCGCCCACATCATTCTGCGCAATATACAGACCCAACTGGCCGTCACGCAGCGCCACGCTGCCAAGATCGGCCGTGACTTGGTCAAGGCCAACCAAAAGGGTCGCGTCCGCGCCAGTGCCGGTTTTTTCAATCGCAAAGTTGCCGCTAAGTGCGCCAAAGCCGTCAATACCAACGTCCACGCCAGTGCCGCTAAGGGTCAGGTCGGTGCCATCAAAGCTAGCCCCTATTGTGCCGCTAAGCGTCAGATTAGGAACGCCCGTTACCGCGACGTCGCCAGACAAGGAGCCGGTTTTTTGTGTCGCAGACAGGATCAAAGTCCCGGTGCCGCCCGTCAGTGAAACCGCAGCATCTGCCGCTGTCAGGCTGACTTCGACGTTGTTGGCGTTCATGTTCCAGATCGATGCGCCCGCGCCGTCTTCGGTCAAAATAAGGTCAAACGCACCCGCAACACGGGCCGGACCAAAATCAACAATGCCGTCAACGACAATCTCAAGGCGGCGATCCGCATCATCGAACACAGCGACCAGCGCTATGTTTGTCGGGGACAACGCAACAGTTTCTTCAGTGGCACCACTCCAGTCGATAACAGTAGCAGTTGCGGCATCGGCAAAGTCTCCACCTGCGCTGAGTGCTTGGTTCAGGCTAAAGCTGGCAGTTGTGATATCGGCCATCTGCGTGCCGAAAACATCAAGGGCACCGATCCCCCCAGCCGCCGTGACCCAGCGTTGCGTCGGATCAGTCGTGTCGGTCGAAACCACCAACGCAAGGTTGGCGTCATCCAGATTGGCAAGGCTGTTGCCGCTCTGGCTGATCGCCAACGACAACGCGCTGCCGCCGATGATCGTTTGATTGACCGTGGCGGACGAAGCACCACCTCCGGCATTTATCAAAGGCACGGACACATTTGTGCGCGCCTCGACAAAGATATCACCGCTAAGCGATAGGCCGCCTACAACTGCTGTCGCTGTGCCGCTTGCGCGAGTTTCGCCGTCTAGCAAGCTAACTAAATACGAACCGTTGCCCGTGTTCACGGGCAGATCAATGACCGCTTCGCCAAGATTGTTATAGGACACTTTCATGTTGCTGGCAGTCAGCGCGATGCCCTCGGCCCCGGTCAGTGCAACATTCCCTTCGACTTGCACCGCGAAATTGCCGTCGGCAGTCCCAACCTTCTTCAGTAAGATTGCACCAGTCCCGTCGGTCAATGCGGCGTCAAGGGCACCAAGGTCCAGGTTACCAGAAACATCTTGCAAGCCGATGCGCGTATCTACTGTGACAATACCAGCATCGGTGCTGGTCGTATTGGTAAAGGCCAACGCGCCTGTGAGGCTACCAACGCCAGTAATCGCAAGCGTACCAGACGAGATTGCAACTTCTTCAAGACGATCACCCGTTGCAAAGTCCAGCGCAACACCGCCAACTGTTTCGTTCAGGATACGGCCCAATGTGTTGATCCGTACCGACGCGGCAGCCGACATCGAAACATCAGGAAAGCCCGTCAGGTTCGCCGTACCATTCGCAACCAACGCAAAGCCCGCTGATGTCGCAGAGCGACCTTGCAGATAAACGCCCAATGTCCCGCCAGTCAGCGCGATCCCACCTGACGCAGACCCAACATTGCCGGTCACGTTGCTGGCGCCAACAAGGATTTCGCCTGTGGCTGATTTGGTCACGCTCAGCGCACCTGCTAGAGTGCCAAAGCCATCGACTTCAAGCGCCGCAGTGCCATTAAAGGACATTGCGCCCGAGGCATCCAAAGATGCACTCATGTTGCCGTTAAAGGCAAAGCCGTCGACTCCTTCGACCACGGCATTCCCGCTTAGGCTGCCCTTTGTCGCAATACCGTCGCCGAAGGTGATGCTGCCCGTGACGGCCTCAAGACCCACATAAGCACCGCCGCTGCGATACCCCAGATCAGCCGCCGTGGCGGACACAGTCCACACATCTGCGCCGCCTAATTGGTCAAGGTGCACATTGAAGGCACCCGTTAAAACGGCGCCGCCCAATTCCATAGAACCGATGATTTCGATATCAACGATTTCGGCTTCGGCATCAAGTGTCAGGTCTTGGGTGTCAGACAGACTGATGGTTTGTGAATTCGCAGCCCAGTCAATGACAACAGGGCTGGTGACGGCAAGCCCGCCGGAATGGTCCAGCGATTTGTTCAACGTCAAGACGGCTGTGCTGAGATCAGCAATGTCGTAGCCCTTGACGGAAAGCCCGCCCATATTCGCCTGTGTGGTGATCCAATTGCGGGCCGTGACAGTGGCATTGGCTTCTGTAGAATACACCATCGCGATGTCCACATCGCTTAGCGCAACCAGCGGGTTGGCCGCAGTTCCGCCTGCCAAAAGATTGGTGTTGATGTCAGCGCCGCCAACGATCAACTGATCAACCACGATAGAACTACCATCCGACAAGATAACCGTCTGATCGCTTAAGTTTTCAATGAACAGGTCACCGCTGATTTCAAGGATACCGTCTAGAGTGGCTGTCGCCTCGCCACGCAGGCGGGTTTCGCCAGCCAGCAACGACACAACGTAATCAGCGTCTGGTGTGGCAACGCTTGCGTCAACCGCAGTGCCCCAACGGTTGTATGCGATCGACAGATTACTCGCAGACAGACTGATGCCGCTGATGCCTGTGACGGCAGCGCTGCCTTCGGCCTGCACGGCGTGGCGTATCTTGATCGCGCCGCTCGCGTCGATTTCGTGGCGCAGCAAAATGGCACCGCGTCCATCGCTTAGGGTGGCGGTGGCAGGGCCAAG
>TARA_B110000908_G_scaffold82724_1_pt1 | contig 58056 bp, 54 predicted proteins | sample TARA_B110000908 | Tara Oceans TARA_B110000908 (sample SAMEA4398067) | marine metagenome | biome: Polar Biome; feature: [DCM] deep chlorophyll maximum layer (ENVO:01000326); material: water (ENVO:00002006), including particulate matter (ENVO:01000060) such as... | depth 36 m
TCAGAGGTTTGGAGTAACCCAGACATTCATGCATCCATCCGATTGACATTTTTGACATGTTCAGTGACGGCGATCTTTTCGATTCTCTTTGCTGTCCCAGTGGGCTACCTCCTGTCTCGGTTCCGTTTTCCTGGGCGTGGTGTGATTGATGCCATTCTTGATATCCCCATTGTGCTGCCTCCTCTGGTCGTGGGCCTTAGTTTACTGATCCTCTTTAACAAGGTGTCCTTCTTTGACTGGCCAACTCTTGAACAATGGCTCAATGAGCACGGCATGGCGGTGACCTTTGCCATTCCCGCGATCATCCTTGCTCAATTTACGGTGGCGACTGCTTTTGCTATTAGAGTGGTCAAGAATACGTTCGATCAGATTGACCATCGTTCTGAACAAGTTGCGCTAACCTTGGGCTGTAATCGATCCAGTGCGTTCTGGCAGGTGGCCTTACCTCAGGCTGGGCAGGGGGTGGTTGCCGCCGGTGTGTTAGCTTGGGCCCGAGCGCTTGGTGAGTTTGGCCCCATCCTTGTTTTTGCCGGAGCTACCCGTGGTCGTACTGAGGTATTAGCCACTTCTGTTTTCCTTGAGATCAACATCGGTAATCTCGGCGGTGCTGCGACGATTTCTTTGTTGATGATCATACTTGCGCTCGTTTTGATTTCGCTAATTCGTTATTTGACCCAAGCAAAAACTCCCCTCCTGTAATCTGATGTCTTTAGCAATTACCCAACTAACAGTGCGTGCTGGCGAGTTCTCACTCACGGGCCTTTCCTTGGCGGTGACCACGGGGCAGTGCGGTGTGCTGATGGGGCGCAGCGGTGCTGGGAAGACAACCTTGATGGAAGCTCTATGCGGTTTGCGCAAGGTGGAGCTTGGCTGTATTGAATTGAATGATCAACGCATCGACGAACTTCGTCCAGGCGATCGGGGCATAGGTCTAGTGCCACAGGATACAGTGCTTTTCCCTCATATGACGGTGCGCGAACATCTTGAGTTTGGTCCCCGTTTAAAAAAGTGGAAAACAGAAAATATCATGGAGCGTGTTGAATCGCTGGCCTCATCATTGGCGATCGAGGACATTCTTGAACGCCGACCCCAAGGTCTTTCCGGTGGCGAGGCGAAACGCGTATCAATCGGGAGAGCTATTGCTGGTCGTCCTCAACTTCTTTGCCTTGATGAAGCTTTGACTGGATTGGATCGGGAAACTCACCAGGGGATCATGGAACTGCTCAAGAAGGTGATTCGTGAGGAAGGTCTCACCACATTGCACATTACCCACCGCGAAGAAGAAGCGGAGTTCTTGGGGGATCTTAACTACGTTTTAAATGACGGGCAGATCACACTAGCGACCTAGTGCTGCAATCCCATCTTGGTGGGGCTGCAGCAATTAATAAAAAAACTAAGAAGCCGCGACTTGGCGTGTCATAGGTAGGTGGAGAGGTTGCTGCCTACCTCGTGATCTGCCTCGGCGACATAGCGGGATGGTCCTCGTCACTCCACTGAAACTTAAAATCTAGGAAACTCCCTCGGCCGGCGCGCTGCGTGTCAACGTCCGTGACACGATTAATAAGGGTTACCAGGCCAAGGTCCACGTCAAGGCGATCGGCTCAAGCGACAATGAATTCAAGAGTGGTGAGACTGACCTGCGCGGCATCTTTGTTGCCGAGGGGCTAAATGGTTGAGCTGCCGTCATCGCCCGCCATGAAGGTCGCTACGCCTTCTGCCGGGGCACCGCCCACCTCGGGCAAGCAGCGGTTTCTAACAGGCAGCCTACCCAACAGGGGAAGGCGAGTCAGCAGCTCAAACAGAAGGGCTTTCTCCAAAACATCAATGATTTTAACAATGATATTCAGCACAGAAATATCAAGGGCTGGGATTCATTCCGCCGTCAAAAAGGAGGTAAAGGGGTAGAGGTGCAGAAGGCGTATTAAGGAGTCTGAACCTCCCGGTGGCGTGGTGAAACACGTGTCACTTGGGAGGGGCTGTTGCCGGTCGCTGAACAACTAGTTTGAACAGCTTTCGGTCTCTTTTAATACAAGATCAAGTAGCCCAGGAAAACGCTGGTTGAATTCCTTTCTCCTGATCGAAGAAAGACATTCCCGACCATCCACCCGGGTCAAAATAATACCTGCCTCACGAAGCGCTTCAAAGTGATGGGAAACGGTTGCCTTGCTGATATCGAGTTCGATTTCATGACACGCAAACTCACGGTCTTGATCACTGAACAGGGCTCGCACGATAGCCACTCGGCACGGATCGGCCAGGGCCTGCATCGCTGTGGATAACGAGACGTCATCCAGATCAGGGTGATGGTATGCTTTCGGCGGGGCCATGACAGAAGGTGAACGATTGTTCGACGGTAATCAAACTAAATATTGACGGGTGATGATAAATCGTTATGTTCGATCCATATCGAACAATAAACATCAATTATGAACCAAGCAATATCATCACTTCTCTCCCCAATCCAAATCGGAGCATGGGAACTACCGAATCGACTCATCATGGCTCCGCTGACACGTTGTCGTGCCAGTGAGGGCCGCGTCCCCAATACCATGATGGCTGAGTATTACGCGCAACGGGCATCGGCAGGCCTCATCATTTCTGAGGCAACTTCTGTAACTTCGATGGGAGTGGGGTATCCCAATACGCCTGGAATTTGGTCGGATGCACAAGTGGAGGGCTGGAAGCTGGTGACTGACGCCGTGCATAAGGCCGGTGGCCGAATCCTTCTTCAGTTATGGCACGTGGGTCGAGTTTCAGACCCAGTTTACCTCGATGGTGAATTACCCGTGGCTCCCAGTGCGATTGCACCTAGCGGTCATGTGAGTTTGATCCGACCAGAAAAGGCCTTCGTCACGCCACGTGCTCTGGAACTTAATGAGATTCCTCCCATCATCGAAGCGTTTCGTAAGGGTACAGAAAACGCCAAGGCCGCAGGCTTCGATGGTGTTGAAATTCACGGCGCCAACGGCTACCTACTCGATCAATTTCTTCAGGACAGTACGAATACACGCACGGATGAATACGGTGGCCCGATTGAAAACCGCGCTCGACTTATGTTAGAAGTGGTAGATGCCGTAACGGGTGTTTGGGGAGCTGATCGAGTAGGTCTTCACCTTGCGCCTCGCTGTGATGCACACGGTATGGGGGACTCTGACCCTGCAGCTACTTTTAGTTATATCGCACGTGAAACGGGTCGGCGTAAGTTAGCGTTCTTATTTGCCCGTGAAGGAAAAGAAGAACCCCGTATCGGTCCGATGATGAAAAAATTATTCGACGGTCCATTCATCGCTAATCAACAACTCACCCAAGAAGATGGTGAATCGATGCTTGACGCAGGGGAGGCCGATGCCATTTCCTGGGGGCAGCAGTTTATTGCTAATCCGGATCTTGTTGAGCGATTTGCTCAGGGAGTGGCACTCAACGAACCTATACCAGAAACTTTCTACGGTGACGGCCCCGTGGGTTACACGGATTATCCGTTTCTTGCGTGAGTATCATTCTGACGACCTGTCTGCTCTTGCCTTGAAAACAGCAAGAGAAGATGGGCGGTTGAAAATAGGCCGTAACCTTTTCGCTTTCCTCGGAATACTCGGCATCATCCACCCACAGAGCCCAACGGGTTCAATTAAACTAGCCTAGGGCGGTGCCCTGAGTTTTATACACAAGTGGGTTGTGAAACCAACTGAACCAATGAAAGCCGATTCAACAATCTGCTTGAGGTGCTGAAGGTACGCAGCAACAAAGCCCAGGACTTCAGTCCTGGGTTGATGGGTGAATGTTTTTGTGCCCTGCATGGGCACTGGAATCTTGGTTTAACGAAAAGGGCTATAGGAAGAGATTTGACCCCTGCTATGCTTCCCATGGCTCGGCGCCCTCCGGTGTTTCATCGGCAGACAGGCTGCCCTCTAGCAGTCTTGGTAATCTGCGGTCGCGCTCGGACGGAGGTATACGTTTTTTCGGAAGTGATTCGCCGGGGAAATCAGCGCACCACATGTCCCGCTCAGCATCGCTGGCGTAGTATTGGAGGTGGATCCGATCGCTTTCCTCGCCACCAAAACCAGCAAGGTCGATGTGCTCGGTGCTGCTATCGTCGAGACCATTGAGATCGTGGCTGGGCTCGTTGAGGGTATGCTGCCAGAGGTGCTGATAGAATGCACGGTCGTCGAGGTGGTTGGTGTTGTGAAGAATGACGTGGCACCGGGAAAGCCCGAGAATCACATCACGCAATTTATCACAATCTGGTCATCATCAAGTGAGTCCGGCGGAGGTAACTCGATACCATCCGTAATCAGCTGGCGGGAAAGGGTGGAGCTGGGCTCCGTTTCGATGATAAGCAGGTATTTCAGTGAACTCTCCAACGCATCCAGATTTTCGCGCATGGGTGGCTCGCTGTAAGGAAGCATGAGCTTTCGGTGTATCTGTTGAATGCGGGACAATTGGGCGCGGCGTTGTTTGGTTTTTTTCATGGCGTAAGCTCCGATTAGGTTAAGTGTTCAATAGAACACCTTTCTGTGGCCGTGGTAAGTAAAAATTTTAAGCTTCAAACTCCAACCTCCTTAGCCAAAGGCTACGAAGGGGAGGCTGAGGCCATATCTTGGGGGCAGCAGTTTATCGCGAACCCAGATCCTCCCAGACGTTTTGAGGAAGGTTCCGAACTCAACGAGCCTCAGCCAGAGACCTTCTATGGTGATGGCCCAGTGGGTTACACTGATTATCCGTTTTTAGATTAACAGATCATTTGATCTTCGGCCACTTAGGATTTATCCGAGCATAGATTGATTCGTATGACACTGCATGCTGTTTGGCTTGCCGCTTTCTATTTCTGGATTACTCTCCTGACCTCTCCTCGGATACAATGATACACTTGGCCAGATGGCCAGATGATGGATAGTAACGGGGCAGTTTTATTACCTATGAATAACCCGTTTAGAAAGGATCTGGTATCGCGTTCTCGCCCTGAGGCTTGCACGGTGGTCATCTTTGGTGCCACAGGCGACCTCACCCACAGGAAGCTCATCCCGGCGTTGTATAATCTTCAAATCGAGGGGGCTCTTCCTGCAGGTGTCAAAATCATCGGGTTTGCGCGACGTGAAAAATCGGATGAGGAATACCGCAAGGGACTCGAGGACATTAACAAGAAGGTATCACGCAGTGGTCACGACGATGCTATCTGGTCTGAATTTTCTGAAAATGTTGAATACCATCAGAGCGAGTTTCAGGATGTTGATGGCTACAAACGCCTAGCTGACAAACTGGATGAAATTGACCGCGATCGGGGAGGACATGGTCATCGACTTTTTTACATAGCGAGCGCGCCTGGATTCTTTGATGACATCTTAGAACATCTTAAAGGTGCCGGACTTAGTGAAAATGCAGAAGGTTTCTGGTCGCGGGTGATTGTCGAAAAACCATTTGGAACAGACCTTCCCACAGCTAAACACCTGAACGAGGTTGTTAGCAGAACATTCCGGGAAAAGGACACTTACCGAATCGACCACTATTTAGGCAAGGAGACAGCACAAAACATCATGGTGCTTCGCTTTGCCAACGCGATTTTTGAGCCACTTTGGAATAGCCGCTATATCGAGCAGATTCAAATCACGTGCTCTGAAAATCTAGGTATGGAAGGTGGTCGTGGGGGATACTACGATCAATCTGGAGCATTGCGCGATATGGTGCAAAATCACCTTTTACAGCTTCTTAGCCTAGTAGCGATGGAGCCGCCCACAGATCTATCTGCCGATGGTGTTAGGGATGAAAAAGTCAAGGTGCTGCGTTCGATACGGCAGTGGGATACTCCTGAGTTAGTTGCTGAAAATGTTGTGCGTGCTCAGTATGTGGCCGGTCATGTTGATGGCGAAAGTGTGGTGGGTTATCGCGACGAAGATCGGGTCGACCCCGAGTCCATGACGGAGTCCTATGTGGCACTTAAAGTTCTCATCGACACCTGGCGCTGGAGCGGTGTTCCATTCTACGTTCGTATGGGTAAACAACTGCCCAAGAAGGCAACAGAAATTTCGATCCACTTCAAAGAACCCCCAACTGTGCTGTTTAATGCGCTCTCGGGAGGTGTCCCAGGAGGAAATGTGTTAGTGATCAGGATTCAACCGGACGAAGGTATTTCTTTACGCATGGTTTCCAAGATTCCAGGTGCCCGTCTTCGATTGGAGCCTGTAAAAATGGATTTCCATTATGCCACGAGTTTTGGCAAGGGAAGTCCTGAGGCGTATGAACGACTCTTGCTCGATTCCATGGCGGGGGACGCCACCTTGTTTGCCCGACGTGACGAGGTGGAAGAGGCCTGGAAATTTATTGATCATATTGAAAACGCTTGGCATCAATCAAAGGTTCCGCCCAAGATGGCGGAATATGTTGCAGGAACCTGGGGGCCCAAGGATGCAGATGATCTTTTGGGACAAGAAGGCCACAAATGGAGAAGACTTTAATAAACGACTACTGTGAGTGATATTGCCCATGATGAATACGCCCAAGCTTATGGGGCCCTTGGAAAAGAGGTCGCAATTGCTGATGTTGACAAGGAGTTACGCTTGCTTTGGGAAGCTGATAAAGCCAGTACCAACGCCTCGCTAATCAATTTCGCCGTTTACTCGGAGGAAAAAGGAGCGATTATTAAAAACTCCGAGCTTGTACAAGCGGTTACCCGCGAACACGCTTGTCGAGCATTGCTGATAGGTATCGACCGAACCAATCCAGATGCCTCAATTCGCGCATGGATCACCGCGCATTGTCATCTGTCTCACGGAAAAAAAAGCGTTTGCTGTGAGCAGATTGCTTTTCAACTCACAGGGAAAGCGACAGGGCGTCTGCGCAACACAGTGTTCTCACACCTCAATAGCGACCTGCCACTCGTATTTTGGTGGCAGGGTGAATTATCACCCATTTTTTCAGAGCGTCTCTACAGTTTGATTGACCGGTTTGTATTTGATAGCGCAGACTGGGCCGACCCGCTATCGTCGTTCCGTTGTATCGAGCAAGTGATGGAAGATGAGGAGGACCTTTTACCGATGGATGTCGAGTGGACACGGAGTTACCAAATCCGCATGGCTGTGGCCGGTCTCTTTGATGACCCCATGGCGGCAAGTGCCCTAGAGCACATGACCAAGATCCGCATCATCGTGCATCCTAATCATCGGATGGCAGGGCTTCAGCTTCTAGCATGGATTATTAAGAGAACAGGATGGACTCGTAGTTTAGAGCTGGAACTGGAGTTGGATACCAAAGGAGGGGACACCTATTACTTTGAAACCAATGAGGGGGCGGATGTGATCGCTACTGTGGAAACTGACGCCTCAGGTGCTCCTATTAGCTCCATCGAGCTATCTTCTTCCAACTGCATCGTAAGGGTGACACGAGAGGTTGGATCACCCTACTTACACCAGCAGCTCGATGTAGGAAACCATCAAATTGATCGTTGCACACCTGCCAATAGCGATGACTCTGCTGAGCTTGTGATCAACCAGTTATCACGTGGAGGTAAAAACACGCTATACCGCAGGATGATGCCGACCTTCCTAGCCCTTCTCAGTGGTGAGGCCGAGAGCCCAGGCTTGAGGAGTGTGCGATAATAAATAAATTCGGGCGCATCCGTGATGGATACGACTGCTTGGTAATATCGATTAAATCATTTCTTAAAAACTGCCACTGATACCGATACCGAAGAGGTCGACGTCACCGCCTACTTTTCCGGTGAAACCAGCTTCGTTAGGCCCGACTTTCGTGTCGTCTGTAAAGATGTGGGTGTAAGCAAGGTCGAGATTAAAGTGGTCGTTGAGTTTGACGGTAGCGCCAATACTTAACCAGAGGCGATCACCATCAGGGATGCGCAGTGTCCGGTATTTATCTGAAACCGGGCTCTCGTCGAGTGCTATACCAGCACGGTAAGTGACCTTCTCGCTGTGCTTATAGGTAGTTCCAATGGCATAGCGAAATGAGTCATTCCAGTTCTCCGGAGTTTCCAATCCAGGATCAACAACTGCGTTACCCGTCTTAGGGGACAGTGTCTTAAACGAGCTCCAGCCGGTCCAAGTGATATCACCGTGAACCGCCCATTGGTTGTTGAGTTCATGGTAAGCACTCAGCTCGATCACATCAGGTAGTTCAACGTCGAGGGTAGCATCATAGGAGCCTGCGAATGGCCCGAAGCCAGCCCCGAGTTTAGCCGTTCCTTCAATATTAAGATCAATGGAGGAGCGGTATTGGATACCTATTCTGGTGTTTTCAGTTACCTCATACAGCAGGCCAATATTCCAGCCGATAGACCAATCATCACCTTCAAGTTCGAAAAAAGGAACTCCACCTAAGCTGTTAGTGAGCTCGCCTTCGGCATACATGATATCAATGCCAGCACCGATGGTGAACTTATCACTGATACGGTAAGCGATGGATGGATTGATAGTGATGGTTGTGATTTCACTGAGGTCTGTGCCAACTGTCGCAGCAAAGCTAGACGAGTAATCGGTGGCCAATCCGAACGACGAGTAAATACCGAGACCTACACTCACATTGTCGCTGATTTTCCTGCTGTAATAGAAGTAGGGGATGAAGGCGTCTTCAGCGATATCCGAGCCGCTGACAGCTCCGACCATAGGGTCTGGGTGAACTCCTTTTGCATCGACATTAGGCCGGATATACTGAAGTCCTACAGAAATAGCTCCGTCGTCTAGCAGGATCATGCCAGCGGCGTTAGATGCAATCACAGAAGCATCGTCGGCAATGGCAGCTTCGCCGGAGAAGGCACGCCCAAGACCAGAGACCGATCGCTCAGCGAGCTGGAAGCCCGCCCCGAGGAGAGGGGTGCTACTTAATCCAAATAAGGCTGCGGCAGCTATAATTTGGGTATATTTGTTAGAATTTTGTAACATATGAAATAGGTGTGATTCACATTAAGACTATAAGCTTTGCCAGATGGGGGGATACGTCAAGATCGCACATTAACAATGAATTAAACATGGTTTAAAAAAGGATTGTGTTTGAGTTCGTTACTGATCGTTGTCAACGGGCCGTGTCCAGGGCAGATCACTGTAGAAGGATGGAGTGTTAGTAGGTTGGCTCGAGCTGTTTTAAGCGAGAGTTGGTATTTTTCATGATTGAGCGTTCCTCCCATAGATCCGGCGAAAACACTATCTCCAACAATGCATATGGGGACATCTAACCCTTCGTATAGATAGGCGCGAGCTGGGTCGGCATGGCCGCTGACATCAAGTGTTGTGAGCTTGTGATGGGGCGTTAGTATTTTGCAATCACCATCGGCGGAATCCTCAGGATATACGATGTGGTATTTGCTAAGGCATGGAATACCTGCTGTGTGATCATGGTGGCGATGAGTGATGTAGAGTGCGTCCACGGATAGTTTATTTTCCGTGAGAAATCTGAGGATCGGGCTGGCATCTGTACCGGTATCGAAGATAAGGGCCTTATGGTCCGTGATGACCGCATAGGCATTTACCCCAGCATGTCCAAACGGGGTAACAAAACGATACAAACCATCTGGGAGTTGAGTCTCTGGTTGGTAATCTGCCAACCCGACGAGGGCTGAGGCTGATAAGTCTAGAATTGGGGCAATCTTCTCAAGTGTGCTGTCAGCGTGATCGCCCCGCAGAGCTGAGTCCAACAGGCCTATACTTATTCCTGCTTTTTGAGCCAGGAGCTGTGGCGTTATATCCTGTCCACGTATTGCCTTGGCAATAATGTCACAGGCATCGTCTTCTAGGGGGATTTGATCGGTGGGCATTTCAGGTTGTTGTTTGTCGATGTTGTAGACTAGACATAGCGCATGATCAATGTGGTTTGTGCTGTGATTCAAGATAAACAGGGGCGCTATCTCGCGTGTCAACGACCCGAGGGAAAGGCTCTGGCTGGGAAGTGGGAATTTCCAGGAGGGAAAGTAGAGCCTCAGGAAGGTCCCGAATCGGCACTTCGGCGGGAAATCATCGAAGAGCTTGGTTGCAACGTTGATGTCGGGATAGCCTTACCGGAAGTAGAGCATCATTATGAGGATTTTTCGATCCGTCTGAAGCCATATCTTTGTAGCATTCTTTCAGGGGATCCCAAACCACTTGAGCATAGCCAACAGCGTTGGATTACGATCAATGATTGCCCATCACTCGATTGGGCAGAGGCGGATGTTCCAATATGGAAGCACCTAGCAGCTACTGATGGAAAGTGAGCCTAGCTCAAATTTTATCGGCCGTGAGCAATACTTTATCGACCGTGAGCAATACGCGCCGCTAGAGACTCAGGGAGTCCGGCAGCGAGGATTTTTTTCTGAGCCGTTTCTATATCGTAGTCGATGCGACGGGAAATCACCATCTTGCGGGCAGTATCATAAATACAATAGGACGCGCGCGGGTCTCCATCACGGGGTTGGCCGACGGATCCTGTGTTGATGAAATACTTAGACCCTTGCTCGATAACGATCGATTCAGCAGGAACTTCCTGTACGCGAGAGTCGCGCACGAATACGCGAGGCACATGAGTATGGCCGTAGAAGCAAACAGGCGTTACCTGATAGGAAAAGTTAGCCATGGCATCGAACTTATTGGTGACATAGTTCCATGAATTAGGTTGGTCGAGAGTAGAGTGAACCGCTGTGAAGTCGTGCGCCTGGCGCACCATTCGCAAACGGGCGAGCCACTGGCGCTGTTCCGGGCTGAGTTGTTCACGGGTCCAGCGCAGAGCCGCGGCTGCTACTGGGTTCATCATTTCCAGTGATGTGTCATGGCCACAATCCTGATCGTGGTTCCCTTTGACCACTGGGCACTCCATGGCGCGGACCCTTTCGAGGCAGGCAGCGGGGTCAGCATTGTAACCGACTACGTCTCCGAGACATATGTAGCTGTTACAACCTTCCGCCTCGGCATCTGCTAGTACAGCCTCAAGGGCTTCTAGGTTGGCGTGAATGTCGCTGAAAATACAGATTCTCATGAAAATAGTGCGGGCAATGAATGCCCCGAAGGAAGGCTAAGTGGAAGTAAAAAAATTAACAGAACTAATGTAATATTCTAGAGCCGAATGTTTCATCGAAAGAGGCGACGGGATAACTACTCCAGGAAAGAGGAATTTCTTGCTCTACCTACCATTTTTTACACTAGCCAGATCATCATAACTGAGGGGGGGTGGCTCTGGGGGGATGAAGGCCGTCACAGATAAAGAAATCGACCATGAAGCCGTAGTTACCACAGCTCATAAACAGAAATGTCATGTTTTTACCGATCACATGGTTCTTCAACGCATTGACTCTATCCTGTGAAATCAGGTGTATTCGAGCCAAACCTTGGCAAATCAATCAAGGCCTCGGTAGTTAAGATGGGGGCTGTTTATTTTGTCCTTCCAGCTGCCGTAGAACCATACCAATCGGTGTATTTTTTTTTCATGGTTTTTAATTTTTCTGGATAGGCGGCTGATAAATCATGGGATTCATTGCGATCTTTGCTCATGTCATAGAGTTCCCATTGCTTTCCCCAGAATACGGCTTTCATCTTGTTGTCACGAATGCCTCCACCTCGGCTCCATTGCCAGAAAACAGGCTTTTTCCTTGGTTGTGCTATGTTTTCAAATGCAGGCACGAGACTAACTCCTTGCATCGGAGTTATTTGATGGCCTTGAAAATCTTTGGGATAGGTTGCACCGGAGAGTTCGACGACCGTTGCCATGATATCAATAAAATGACCGAGCTGATGTTGGTAACCGCCAAGGGCTTTGATCTTGGCTGGCCAACTTGCAATAAAGGGCGTGTTGATTCCTCCCTCGTGTGAGTAGTTTTTCCATTTTCGCAACGGTGTATTTTGAACGCTTGCCCAGTGTGGCCCCACTGCTTCATAACTGGCAACAGATCCAAAATTCTTAATATTTGTGGACTTGGTTTTCGCTCCAGATTTTTCCGCGCATGCGCCATTGTCAGAGGCAAACATGATCAGCGTGTTATCGAGTATTCCCTTCTCCCGAAGTTTTACTAACAATCTTCCGACATTCTGGTCAACCCGATCAAGCATCGCCGCATAGATCTCCATGCGGAGGATTTCTTTCTCCCGCTCGACACCGCTGAGTTTACTCCACGCAGCATCGTCTATCATTGTCAAAGGTGTCTTCTCGGGGTCGATCAGTTTCATGTCGATCATACGTTGATATCGAGCCTTTTGAATGAAACGATACCCCGCATCGTAGCGACCCTTGTATTTGGCAATGTCTTTCGGCCAAGCGTGAAGCGGGTAGTGGGGAGCATTGAAACTCAAGTAGAGAAAAAACGGTTGCTTGCCCGGGTTTTTTTCGTCGAGCCAGCTCAGAGCCTTGTTCGTAAAAGCATCGGTTGCATAAAACTTTTTATCTTCCGGCGTGTATGGGGAATACTCTTGATCATCATCACACCAATGGCGGAATCGTTTCCGGCCAGGCTCGGCTTCGCCTGGACGCTTTTTTCCAGGGTTCCAAAAGTTACAGCAACCATCCCGTAAGCCGTAATAGTGATCGAATCCTCGATGGTAGAGATTTTCCGTTCCGTGGTGTTTTCCCGATGCCCATGTACGGTATCCGGCAGTCCTAAGAACTTCTCCCAAGGTTACGGCATTGGTGATGGTGCCGTGTTGTTTATCCATACCACATTGCTGGGCATAAACGCCGGTTAATAGGCACGCTCGAGAAGGGAAACACTTAGCTGTGTTGTAGATCTGGGTGAAACGCATTCCTGTTTGGGCCAAGGAGTCGATATGCGGCGTGTCGATTTCACCACCATAACAACCGAGGTCACTGAACCCCATGTCATCCACTAAAATGAATATGATGTTAGGTTTTTCTGCTGCCGAGGAGGATGAGAAAAGTATGGCCCAACATAAGCCCGCAAAGAGTAGATGTTTCATGTTCTGAATTCAGCCATTTTTTATGAACGATGGCAACTGGGTTTTGTGACGCTCTGGAGTTCAAGCTTTGCCCGTATCAATGATCGAGTCTACTTAACTCGGGCTTACTGGCTAGGAGCGAGTTTCAATTCGAGTTCCGCGATTTTAGCGCGCACGCCATCCATGGGGTATTCGTGAGCACGATGAGCAAGGTAATTTTTGAGCCACACGAGCTCCATCTGTTGGTTGGGAAAGAGCTTTGCCTCGGGGATGCGCTTCGCTTCTGGAATGTCTAATACGTTTTGAAGTGCAAACAGGCAGCAGACGAGATTGGGGGTGTGGTTTCGGTCAGATTCTTTGTAAAGCTCGACTCCCAATGTGTAGGCGTCTTGTTGTCGCTCCGTGACCCGGGTCATGGTGTAGAAAGTAAAGCGCCTAAGTAGAGTGCGTTTGTAGGATGGCACGCTCTCACAGGCGAGAGTGTTCTCGTAATGCAGTAGGGCTCGTTCAAGGTCTGGCAGTTTATGGACATTACTCCACAGTCTAGCCAGCGCGTAGTGGAGTTTCCAGTTCTCCGGGTTTTGGCGGGCTCCTTCCTCCAGGAAGGCGGAGCCTTTGTTGATGTATTTTTTTCTCATTGCCGATCTCCTATAGGGAGAGAGGTCCTTTTGTTCTTGGAAGTAAACAGAGGCGTTTGTGTGGAGGTGCCAGGCGCCTGTCTCCCAGTAGTGGGTCGTTTGCGGCTGGAGTGTGGTGATGACCTCATAGCTTTCTTCCAGCTTGAGCCAGTTGAGATCTTCAAAGTGAACAAATGCCCGTAGGTTCCAGATGGAGGCCACCAGTGACCTCAAACCTCCGAGCGCAACGGCAGCGCCAGTTTGCCCTAGTCGGAGGCTTGTGCCCTCCTTCAATGGCGGTTGGATGAGCTTTTGCTCAACCATGTCCTGGCTCAATTTGTCTTCGAAGCGTAGCTTTGCTACACCGAAGCCAAGCAGGACACATAGAATAACAACTAACTGGAAGACGACACGCATTATTTAGTATTGGGTGTTTAGAACTTGGAGTTTAAAATTCTTTTTTCCTGAAGGTGAACCAGGCCAGCACGCTGTAGATACCAGAGTAGAATAACGTCAGTGTAGCGAGGCGCATGAATAGGCCTTGTTTGACGGGTTTCCCCTCGATGGTGGCATCGATGATATTGTAGAGTTGGAAGTCTGGAAAAATGAGGGCGACTCCCTGAGTAAGGAATTTTACTTCCGTGGACACACCATCCTTTTGACTATGTAGCCAGTAGCTACGGGCATCAGCTGTGAAGTGACCAATGAAGTAGATCACCACGGCGATCACGATGGTAAACAGGGTCGAGCTAGAGAAGGTTGAAATAAGCAGTGCGATCGACGCCATGATCATGGCTTTAAAAAAGATCGCACCAACTCCAGCCTGAAGATCCCAAGTGACACCTTGTTGAGTAATCGATGCAATCCGTGAATCGGTGTATTCCTTGGGCCATCCCTGTTGCTGTGCTTTTAGTAACTCAGAACCAATCAGGTCCTCAGTTCGTATGTGGAGGATGACGGCTAACAGTGCATCCATGAGTAGCAGCGAAACAGCTACAAGGATGAGGACACCGACAAGTTTTCCGAGCAGATAGTCCAGCCTCGGCACAGGTTTACTGAGAATAGTATAAAGAGTCCGGTCTTCCAGATCTTTGGGGATCAGCAGCGCGGTGGCGGCAATCGCAAACAGAATGGAGAACATCGACATCGCACCCATAGCGGTGCTTTTCAGAATGATGAGTTCCTGCTCGGCGCTATCCTCTGTGGTGCGACTCCAAGGCATTTCAAAGAAGCTCGCAGCCAGCATCAGCACCGCAAATACGGCGAGGAAATAGAACACCTTCATCCGTACGAGTTGGGTGAAAGTATGGCTCGCAATCACCAGGATGCGGACGGGGGAGAAAAATCCGTTTCTACGCATCGTGGTCTCCTTCTTTGTTCATAGTGTCGTTAACTATGTCGTTAGTCGTTTCTTGTGATGCCTCGTCGGAAGCATCTGATTTTTTAGCCTCGTCGAGGAACAGGCGTTCCAGCGTTGTTCGGGGTTTGCCCATGTGAACGAATTCAGCGTTTTCAGCGTCGGCAATCACGGCCCTGATACGGGCAAGTGTGCGTGAGCTGGCATTTCGAATGATCACCTCCGTTTGGTCTTCGATGGCAATCAGATCTTCAAGTCTACCTTCCTTCACCAGCTTGCCTTTAAAAATAATTCCTACGTGGTCGCAGACTTCTTGAACCTGCTCGAGCAGATGGGAACAGAGAAATACAGTTACACCGCGCTCCTTGAGATTGACGATCAGGTCTCGGATTTGACGCGACCCAACAGGATCCACCCCCGCGGTGGGTTCATCGAGAATGAGGAGTCGGGGGTCGTGAATCAATGCCTGTGCGAGGCCGATCCGCTGCAACATCCCCTTAGAGTATCCTCCAATGCGACGTTTCCGTGCGTCTTGAAGTGTCACCATTTCCAACATTTCATCAACACGTTTGTTAACCTCCTTACCTCGCATACCGCACAGCTTGGCGTAGAAACGTAAAGTTTCCTCACCACTCATGTGTTTGTAAAAGTAGGGGTTCTCTGGCAAGAAGCCGATTTCCTGACGAGAGTCCGTCTTCATCGAGTTTTTGCCAAATACGTGGCAGCTACCGGCAGTGGGTGCAAGTAGGCCTAAGAGAGCTTTCATCGAAGTCGATTTTCCTGAGCCGTTAGGCCCGATCAGTCCGTAGACCTCTCCTGGCATAATCGTCAGGGAAACGTCGTCGACGGCTTTAACCTTCGTCTTACGGAAAGGCGAAGGGAACTCTTTGACTAGGTGGTTGATTTGAACAGCGGGCGTGTCTTCCATGGTTGAACTGGTAGGGAAGATAACTCGATCAGCGCATGGTGCAATGGCTTTCCTTCGTCGTGCGAAAATTTCTCCATTCTTTCACGTGAACTTCATATTTTCACTTCTGATTAGACAAACCAACGCATCTGTGGCGATATTCCTACAGTTATGAAAACACAACTACTCATGTTTACAACAGCAATCATCTCCCTTTTTGGGCTAACTAGCTGCTTCCAAGTCGAATCCACCATTACTGTTAAAAAAGACGGCAGTGGGACTATCACCGAAGAGATGATCCTCGGTGAGCAAATGCAAATGATGATTAATATGGCGGCTGCCCAAGGTGGTCAAGGCGGTGCTGGTGCGGGACAAAACCCGATGGACAAGATGCTCGATAAAGAGAAAGCCGCAGCACGTGCCAAGAAAATGGGCGAGGGCGTCGAACTTGTCAGCGTTGAGAAAATCGACGTTGACGGAAAACTCGGTGTCAAAACTACCTTCAAGTTTGCCGATATCAACAAGCTGAACTACTCAGCCGACGGAGCTATCGATATGGGCGACATTCCTGGTGCTGCTGGAGCGAAGGCCGAAAAGGCTGCTGACGCCGGTCTGAAGTTCGAGCTTGTCGACGGAAAGCTCGTCATCATTCAGAAAGCACCCAAGGCTGAAAAAGGGGCTGAAAAAGACGGTGAAGCTCCCGCAGGGGACAAGCCCGCCGGTGGTGATGCTGATATGGACCCTCAGATGATGGCGATGATGCAAGGTATGATGAAAGACATGCGTGTCACAACCAAGCTTGTGATCGAGGCTGGTATCGTTAAGACCGATGCCTCACATGTTGATGGCAACACCATTATCCTGTCCGACATTCAGATGGGTAAGATCATGGCAAACCCTGAGAAGCTGAAGGCCATCCAGAGCGGTGATTTTGAAAAAACCAAAGATGCTCTTAAGGGCGTCGACGGCATTAAATTCGAAGACAAAGAACGCGTCTCAGTGGAGATGAAGTAAGCCCGCCATGCGGGCAGCTGTTATCAGCTGTCCGTTATTAGTTATCAGTATAATCAGATGCCCCGCTTCGGTGGGGCATTAATTTTGTACAATAAGACGCGCCGGTGAGAACACCGACGCGGAAACAAACCCGATATGAAAACGTATCGAATAAAAAAATGTGAGCGATTAAGCTTCAGCAGCAAGAGCCTCTTTACGAGCCTTCTTGATGAGATCGCGAACCGTATCGGATGGCTGAGCTCCTTTGGATACCCAGGCGTCAGCCTTAGCTACGTCGAGAGTGTAGTTAACACCGTCCTCCATTGGATTGTAGGAACCGATTTGCTCGATGTAACGGCCATCACGGCGTTTGCGGCTGTCCACGGCAACGATCTTGTAAAATGGACGATCCTTGGTGCCTTGGCGGTTGAGTCTAAGAGTAAGCATAATTAAATGGGTAGAAAATTGGGTGCCGCTGATGTGACGGGGCGGGAAATTGTACGATGAACAGCGATTTGCCAAGCGAAAAATGGCACTTTTAGGCTATTTCGCATTTTCTTTCCATAAAATGGTGTTAAACACCGCCTCCACCAAGCACATCCTTAGTTGGAGTTTGGAGTTTAGAAATTGGAGTTTATCATCACATGTTTATCGATCACATCAGAATCATCGCCCAAGCAGGTGATGGAGGCAACGGAGTAGTTCACTTCCGCAGGGAGAAATTTCGCCCCAAAGGCGGGCCTGACGGCGGCGACGGGGGTAATGGCGGTTCAGTCATCCTACGCGTTGACCCATCAGTGGATAACCTAAAAGCTTATTCCTACGACCCCAAACTCATCTGCAAAGCGGGTGAACACGGTATGGGTGCACGCAAACACGGAAGAACCTCGAAAGATAAGATCGGTCGTGTGCCACCCGGAACTGTAGTCTACCGCAGTAACGCGACAACTGTCTCTGAGGCCGTGGAACTCGAGCGTAGCGATAAGGGGGTCGATCTCGAACCCATCTGCGACCTGACCGAATACGGTGAGGAATTCGTGCTTTGCGAAGGAGGCAAGGGCGGAAAAGGTAACTGGCACTATAAAACATCCGTCAACCAAGCACCGGAAGAGCACACCCTCGGTACAGAAGCCGAATTCGGTGTATTTTACCTCGAGCTACGCCGCATCGCCGATGCGGGTATGGTTGGATTCCCCAATGCCGGAAAATCCACCCTCGTTAACAAGCTTTCACATGCGACGCCCAAGATCGGTAGTTACCCATTTACGACGTTGAACCCAATGGTCGGTGTTGTAGAATTCCCCAAGTACCGTCGCTGCACTGTCGCTGATATCCCAGGTCTCATCGAAGGTGCTCACGAGAACCGCGGCCTAGGCCACGAGTTCTTGCGTCACATCACTCGTTGTAAGCTACTTCTCTTTGTTATTGATATGGCAGGCAGCGAAGGCCGCGACCCCATTGAAGACCTCGAGACTCTCCGTATGGAGATCAAGATGTACGACGAAGACCTCGCCAAATTTGAGTGGATTGTCATCGCTAACAAGATGGACCTCGAAGGTGCTGAGGAAAACCTCGCCATGTTTACACAACGATTCCCCAAGGTCACCGTCGTGCCTCTATCAGCAGACACTGAAGAAGGCCTTGAAGGGCTCCGTGAGGAGCTCGATCAACGAGTGGGCTACCGCAAGGATAAGGAGGTTTAGATTGTGGTTTACCCCATAATCAACAGTGCCAAGTAGGGTGCGAGGCAGAAGGTGATAAAGAGTATTTTAAAGAGTCCTAGATAGGAATAGATAATGATATTGAACGATTCTCTAGATATGGAGAACCATTTGCTCTGCATCCGATAAATGAAGTCGGGTGCAAAGATCACAAACACGGAGGTGTAAATAAGCATGGCTCCGTTGACGATGGTGCACCACATGAAAAAGGTGGTGAGTGTGTCGATGTTCATGACTGCTTGAGTTTGAGTGTTAGAGTATATTTGATAGTCATCAATGGTGGCCACTGACCACTGCGGGTGAAAAACTTCATACTGAATGGTGCCACCAGGGTGCTTGGTAAACCCCAGGTAATGTTAGGTAATGAATCCCTCAAATTTATCATGAAAAGGGATGGGTAGGCCGATGATCCGAGTCTTTTTAAACATGAAGGCAACGAGGCTAACGTAGCACTTGACCTCGAAAAGATCGAGCACGGTGCCCTCAGGGACGTAGGGCTCGAGCACCTGTGGATCGACCACATAGTTCGCGAGGATGAGATCCTCCCATCTGGCGTTGAGAAAGCCTATTTTTTCTAACCGCTAAATACGCGGAAGTTGTTTGGCTTGTGAATTCAGAGGATATGAATAATTTAGCGTAGTTCGCGGTCAGTTTCTACTCAGGAATCGAGTGGTAGATCTGCTCGAGTGTTAGCACAGCGTAGGCAGTGACCAGCACTGGGTCGCTTTCCCACCAACGGGAGTTTTTGTTGATCCATGAGCCGTCGGGGGCTTGGGTGGAGAGGATGGCGTTAGAGAGTTCGTTGCGCCAGTCGACTTCTTTGCCTCCCTTCATCTGAAGTTTATCAACATTGGCAGCAGCGAGGCCCTTGGCCATGACGTGGTAGTAGTAGTAGAGCCCTTGTTGTCCGAGAGCTGAGTTTTCCTTGGTAGCTAGACCGGGGTTCTCTTTGACGGTGAAGTTTTCGGAGAGCCATTTTTTGACAGCAACGACACGGACGTCCTTCTCTTCCAGCTCGGCGTAGATCATGGAGAGCAGGGCTGCGTAGGACATCGATCCGTATCCTCGTAATTCTTTAGTGCCATCGGCCAGCGTGCGCACACCAGCTTTGGAATCGCCGGGGAAGTAAGCAACCGAGCCATCATTGCCGATGCCTGGTTGATCGTTGGTTTCCTTAAGGTTCTGTGTGCGTGAGATGAATTGGATCGCAGCCTCCCAATTGAGTTCAGGTTGCTTGCCGGTGGCGTCATCTTGAGCGATATGACGGGAAAGTTTCAGTGCCTCGATTGAGAGGTAGGTGTTCGACATATCGGAGTGTTTATAGCTACCCCCGTAGCCGATTCCACCAACGAATTTTTTGTCAAGTTCGCCTCTGTTTTCTTCGCCTGTTTGGAGACCGATCAGATATCTGCGGGCCTTGAGAATAGCTGGATGATATTTTTTTTCGCCTGTGGAAACAAGAGCTACGATTGAAAGCGCCGTGTTATAGGTTCCCAGTCCTTGGCCATAGATTCCGCCATCGTCTTTCTGTTGCTTTGCCAGCCATGCGTAAGCAGTGTCGATGTAAGCCTCTTTTTTATAGGATGGAGAACGCATCGCCGCAGTGAGTGCAAGGGCGGTGTAAGCTGGGTATTTGGATTCCCCCCAGAAACCCTCTTTGCCCTGTTGAGTTTTGAGGTAGGCATTACCACGTTCGATGGCCCGCTTCATCTCAAGCTTGATTGAGAGATAGGGTTCCTGTTTATCTTGAGCGCCTAATGAAAGACTGCCAACGAGGCTAAAGGTGATTAGAGAACTAACAATTTTCATAGCGTTTGGTATTTGGAGTTTGGAGTTTGAATCTTAGAATTTAATGCGCCGCCTTCCACGGCTTGAGGGTAATAGTAAGTGCCGTTCCCTCACGCGGGATGCGTGGGGCTGGAAACCAGATGGTGTCGTCGTCACGATCTTTGTTAGGGTAATTGGCGATAGATCCCTCGTCGGGATAAATGGTGAAGATATTACCTGTGATTTTGGCTTTGAATTTCTTGTTGTGAATGTAGGAACCGTTGTAAACCCATGGCGTGTTAGGCATAGGCTTCTTGGTGATGCGATGCTGAAGCCAATGAGTAATCGGGACCGATTTATCTTTGTCTCCTTCTTTCCAAGTAAGGTGAATGGAGAAGCGAGCAGCCTTTTTGATGTCCTCGGCAACCACAGGGTATTTTTCTCCAGGGGTCCCATCCGCTGTTAGCTCACGGAAGAGCTCGGGGGATACCTTGTAGTTGAGTAATTTGAGCGCGAGGTTGACGTGTGTGGGGTCGGCTTCAGTGACAAGTAGCGCCTCATGAACTTTTTCACCATTGATGTGAACGAGTAGATACTCAAGAATGGTATCCGAGGCCGTGATATTGGTTTGCGCAGGAAGGATAATCTCGCGAGTGTCTTTGTTCAGCTTGACCTTGCCAATCTGGTAGGTGGACGATGAGGTCTTTTTGACCAAAGGCTCTGGTTTGGTCGGTTTCACCGAGGTCTCAGACTCAGGTGCAATTTTGTTTTCAGGAGTGTAACTGGGTGCAACCGAATCAGCCCAAGCAAAGGAGCCCAGCCCGATTGCGATAAGGGCGCTGAGCAGGCTAAGCTGTTTTAACAAGGTGGGAAGGGAGTACATCATCTTACTCTGTATAGTCTAATAACGTAGCTGGAGATGTTTTCTTAGAGTTTTTTATGAAAATGAGGCACCCCTTCGATCAATAGGGTGGGTTTACTCTTGGTCAGACAGCCAGCGCTCTACCTCGATGGCAGCGGCGCAGCCTTGTCCGGCAGCAGTGATGGCCTGACGGTATTCGGTGTCGGAGATGTCGCCTGCGGCATAAATACCCTCGACGCTCGTCTGAGTGCCGTGTTTCTGAAGTATATAACCGTTCTCGTCGGTTTCAACCAATCCGTTGAGGAATCCACTGTTCGGAGTGTGGCCAATGGCCATGAACACACCCTCGACTTCGAGTTCGGAGAGGTCTCCATTTTCTGTGTCAACGAGCTCGACAGCGCGGATGTCGCCTTTTTCGTTGGTAAGATATTGTTTGATTCCCGAGTTCCAGATCACCTCGATTTTCTCGTGGTTGAGGGCTCGTTGAGCCATGATTTTGGACGCACGTAGCTCGTCACGTCGGACGATCAGATGAACTTTACTGGCAAACTTGGTGAGGAAGGTGGCTTCTTCACAGGCTGAGTCACCACCACCTACGACGCAAACTGGGACGTCACGGTAGAAGGCTCCGTCACAGGTAGCACAGGCAGTAAGGCCATGTCCACCTTTGGTGAGGTCGTCCTCACCGGGAAGGCCAAGGTATCGGGCGGATGCGCCGGAGCATATAATCACGGCTTTGGTTTGAACTTCCTTCTCTCCAATTTTGAGAGTGAAGGTGCCGTCGTCTTCCTTAGTGACGGAGTCGACGCGACCAAACTCGACGCGTGTGCCGAATTTCTCGGCTTGCTGCTGCATTTTAATCATCAGCTCAGGGCCGCTGATGCCCTCGGGGAATCCGGGGAAGTTTTCCACATCGGTCGTGGTGGTTAGCTGTCCTCCAGGTTGAGTCCCTGTAAGGATAAGCGGATTAAGATCGGCACGTGATGCGTAGATAGCTGCGGTGTATCCGGCAGGGCCGGTTCCTATGATAATGACGTTTTCCATGATGTTTAGAGTGTGAACGCGCGAAATTATGCCCATAAATGTTGGGTGGGCAAGTGGTTTCCCTTTGATTTGCATGTTATTTCAGCGTTTTTCACCCTGTTTATGGGGGGCTGGCACACTCTGGTTACAGCTTTGGTTACAGCTTTGGTTACAGTCTTGCATTTTTTCTGTTGGGATGGCAGAAGGGGCTCACGGCCGCTGGCTGTATTTTATGAAAATCATCATCGTCGGAGCCGGAGAAATCGGACGTCATCTAGCGATTTCCCTGTCGCGTGAGTCTCACAGTATCGTTGTGATTGAGTGCAACGCCCAAGTGGCAGTGGAGCTCGAACAGCAGATTGATGGTCGGGTCATCACAGGGAGCGGAGCAAGTGCTAGTGTGCTTCTTGAGGCTGGAGTGGTGGAGTGTGAGCTTTTCCTCGCACTGACCAGCGACAGCACGGTGAACCTGATGTCGGCTTCGATGGCAAAGAAACTCGATGCTGCCAAAGTGATCGCACGGGTGAGCCCCGCACTGCAACGTGAAGAGTGGTTGTTTGATTACCGCAGCCATTTTGGAATTGATCACGTATTTAGCTCTGAGCGATTGGCTGGCATTGAACTTTCCAAATTTGTAAGGAACCCTGATTCATTAATCGTCGAAGAGATCGCGCGTGGCCGTATCGAACTTCAGCAGGTCCGCGTCAGCGAACGCAGTGATGCCGTGGGTAAGCGGCTAATCGATTTAAAAGCCCCAGAGCGAACCCGCGTGGCATCCATCACCCGAGGTGGTGAGCATTTTGTTCCATCTGCCGAAGACGCATTGAGCGTAGGTGACGTCGTAACGATTTTTGGTGAACCTAACAAACTACGTAAATTGTCAACTCGACTTCAAAAGGGAGGTGGCAATGAAGAGGAGCTTCGTGTTGTGATATTCAGCGGTGGCGAGTATGGCTTTTCCTTGGCTCAAATGTTAGAAAGTTTTCAGTGCAAGGTGCGTATCATCGAGAAGGATCGAGCTCGTTGTCAGGAGCTAACAGGTCTATTGTCTGATACCACAGTAATTAACATCGATGGAACGGTGCTCTCCGAGCTAGAAGAGGAGCAGGTCGGTGATGCCGATTTCTTTATTGCCACCAGTGGTAGTGATGCGGATAACGTCATGACCTGTCTTCAGGCTAATAATCTGGGCACAAAAAACTGCCTGACCTTGATTCACCGGGCGGATTACGCGAATGCTATTAGTGCCAGTGGTCGTCACTTCGGTGTCTTGGCTGCTGTGAGTCCTCGCGAAGCGACCCGCCGAGAACTTGAGCGTTTCCTGACATCGGATCAATATCATACCGTTAAGAAAATGGGGGCAGGGGAAGTCATTGAGACTGAGGTGGCTAAGGCCTCCATTGCCGCCGAGCACATGGTCTCGGAAATCGACTGGCCAGAAGGTTGCGTGTTAGTTGCCCGAATGCGTGGGCTTCATGCAATCGTTCCTGGACCGGAAGATATTCTGCAGCCAGGTGATACGCTCTATGCGATGGTGGCTCCTAAGGTGCGTAAGAAATTTCTCAAACTAGTTCGCTAACACTCTATCTGCACGATGAATTACCGTATTCTAGCCAAGTTCCTCGGCGCGTTGCTGATCCTGACCAGCGTAGCTATGGCAGCATGCGGCGTGTTTGCCGTACTTGACCCTGTGGCTGGGGAGTCGGAGGCTGTGTATTCTCTCTTCTTATCTTCAAGTATCGTTTTTTTGGGCGGAGTTCTGCTGATGGTTTGCGGGATCGGAAAAATTGATCGCGTACCGCGCCGAGAAGGGATCGCAGTCGTGGGGCTGGGGTGGATCCTTTGCGGGATGGTTGGCAGTCTGCCGTATATGCTTGGCGAGCCACGTATGGAATTTGCAGATGCGTTTTTTGAGTCGGTGTCCGGCTTTACCACGACTGGGTCGACGGTGATGGGAACAGATCCTACTAAAGGCAATGATATTGAGTCGTGGCCGAGGGGGATCCTCATGTGGCGGTCGGTGACCCAATGGTTGGGTGGTATGGGTATCCTCGTGCTATTTGTCGCGTTGCTCTCCTATCTGGGTATGGGATCTAAATCGCTGTTCCGCAACGAATCTTCCTTTCAGACTGGCGAGGCCTACACGGCGCGTATTCGGGACACTGCGATGACGCTCTGGAAGCTGTATCTTTGCGTTACTTTAATTTGTATCTGTGGGTTGATAGGCCTCGGGTTGACCCCTTACAACGCGATCTCACATGCGTTTACCGTAGTATCCACTGGTGGTTTTAGTCCGCATAATCAGAGTATTGGCTATTACTCATCTTGGGGGAACGGCTGGATGATCGAACTCTGGCTTAGCTTTTTTATGATCATCTGTAGTATCAGCTTTCTTGTATGGGTGGTAGTGCTGCGCAAACGATGGCAGCGCTTGAGGGCCGAGGAAGAGGGGAGGCTTTTTGTTCTTATTTTTGTGGCTGCTTCGCTAATCATTGCATGGAATCTGACGGAAATAGGAGGAGAGGAGCCGATGGATTTCCTCACCGCGCTTCGTCACAGCTGGTTCAATGTGTTGTCGGTATTCTCGACCACGGGATACAGCACGGTGGACTATGCCGCCTGGCCGGGCGATACATTGGTGCTTCTGGCAGCTCTGATGATCTTGGGTGGCTGCTCGGGTTCGACGTCTGGCGGAGTCAAGGTGAGCCGCTTTATTGTATTATTGAAAACGGCACGCTTTGAGATTGTCCGAGCGTTTCGCCCAAGTCAGGTGTTCCGCATGCATGTCAACGGTAACTCGTTAGGCGAGTCGGAGCGATTACAGACAATAGTATTCCTCGCATTGTTCGTATTTATCTTTATCGCGTCTTGCTTTGTAGTGTCATTGTTAGAAGTGACCCATGGCATGGACATGATCAGTGCCTTCGGTTCGGTGATTGCCACGATTGCAAATATCGGACCAGGATTTGGCTCTGTGGGGCCGGCGGAGAACTTTGCTCATTTACTGCCAGTGACCAAAATTTTCCTATCACTGCTGATGATCCTTGGACGTCTGGAGCTTTACGCGATCTTGGTGCTGTTTATGCCCTCTCTCTGGAAAAAATACTAGACTAGTTGACGTAAATATCATCGGGAGCCTCGGCTAGAATTTGATGATAGGGAGAGATACTTCTCAGTAAATCTGCCCACAAATCCTTTTCGTGGTGGCTAGCGAGGATGCTTGGAGTAGGTAGGGTCGGAATCCATGAACTCTTTCGCAGTTCACCCTCGAGCTGGCCTGGAGTCCAGCCAGAGTATCCTGCAAAGGCACGAACCAGCGTGCCAGGTTGGTGAGTGCGTTTGATGGCTTCATGGGCTGATATCCGTGTGGCGAACTTGAGCTTGGTGTTTTCCTTCGTCCAAAAAGCAGCAAAAGTGAGATGTTCCTGACCCACGGGGCCGCCCAGGTGAACGGGGATGTTTTTTAATGCTACGAACTCTTGGCTCGTCAGCAAGTCTCCTACAGCCTGACCAGTTGGGTGATTAAGTATCAGTCCGTAGGCTCCATCTTCGTTATTGTGCTCAGCCAGGAGGACGACGCTTTTATTGAAGATCCCATCGCGCAACGAGGGATCTGCCAACAAGAGCTGACCCTCGAGATGGATGGGGGAATCTGATGAATCGGGCATAGGTGACGCTGTAGAGATACTTCGAAGAAATTGGACGATCTGTCAAGATGAGGTTCGAAGGTTTTTCAGCCGATTGTTTTAATCGTACCAAATGAAGTTCTTCAACTTGTGAGTTGCCAAGCGGCTAGTGCTCATGAAGCATGGGGATATGGACTGGAAACTATCATCTGTCGCTCTGCTAACGCTAACGGGGCTTGGTTGTTTGTCGTTGGTGTCCTGTTCCATTTTGGGGGGCACAAAGATGGGGGGAGCAAATAAGAAAGATGATGACCCTTACGGTCTGGGTGCTTATACGGAAGCAGGTGGCCGCATTGGTGGATTTGGCGGGGCCACGGCAGCTGCGGCAGGAGTGGCGTCAGTTGCAGGTGGAGGAGCTCGAGGGGGTTCACCTATTAGTGGAGCCGGTATTACAAGAGACGAGGATATTGTGTGGGCGCCTGAAAATCCTGATGAAGCCATAGGTGGAGGTCTTGAGCAACTCTGGAAACAGCCTGAAAACAAAAGCTGGCATATGAGCTACCAAGTAGCAGCCCAGCAGGCTCGACAGAATGGAAAACCGATGATGATCTGGTTCACTGATTCCATGCATAGTCGACTTTGCCGAATTCTAAGTGAGGAATTATTTTCAAAATCTGAGTTCGAGGGCTGGACTACCGAAAAGCTGGTTCGCCTGAGGGTTGATGCGACGGTCCCAGCCAAGGAGAAGCATTCGGACCTTGGCGTGCGAAAATCCAAATACGTAAAGCAATTGAAGAAACGCTTCGCTGTTCATGGACATCCTACAGTCTTGCTCCTCATGCCAGGAGGTGAAGTGCATGCCCGTTACCGGGGTTACAAAAAGGGTACTTCTGATTACTACTGGGCGCGGTTGAAACAAGCTGTGGTCAAAGCTGAGGAAGGCTACGGGAAATGGCGGGAGAAATATGAACGTCGTGGTTACCGGCTGTGGACGAGCCGAGATGGTAGGAAGACTTTCGCTAAGCTCTATCACTTTAACCCTGGGAGTGTGACTTTGATTGATCCCGATGGAAAACGTGGCACAACGTCCTTTAGAAAGCTATCGGATGCTGATCAGGCATGGGTATTACTTCAGAAAAAGAAATACGAAGCCCGAAAGGGCCAGTGAGATACTGAGGTCTCGATGAGGGGTGATCTACTCATCGTAAGCAGTTAAGGGAGTTAGTGTATAGACTTAGAGAGGGTGCAAATCTTGGACTTTTCGCTTGCAGTGAGATGAAAAAGCGATTAGCGATTGCCGCCTTCAATTGAGATGTGTTCAGAATTAGCTCTCTGAGCTGCCTCACAATGATCAATTTTTAACAGTTCTAGTTAACCTAAACCTATGGCCGCAAAAAAGAAAACCACGAAGAAAGCCGCTAAACGTGTAGTCAAAAAAGCTACTAAAAAAGCGGTGAAAAAAGCAGCTCCACGCAAAAAAGTAACCAAAAAGGCGGCTAAAAAAGCCTCTCCCAAGAAGGTGGCGAAAAAAGCAGCTAAAAAATCTGTAAAGAAAGTGGCCAAGAAGACGGCTAAGAAAGCGGCCAAAAAGGTAGCTAAAAAAGCACCCAAGAAGGTTGCCAAGAAGGTTGCCAAGAAAGTTGCTAAAAAGGCAGTCAAAAAAGTCGCTAAGAAGGCCTCCCAACCTAAAAAGGTGGCAAAAAAAGCAGCCAAGAAAGTTGCCAAGAAAGCGACACCCAAAGCTACTAAGGCCGCTAAGCCAGCCCCAATTGTCAGAAAAGTTGCTAAGAAGGCTGCGCCTCTCAAACCTGTTGTTCTCAAAGGATTTGCCAAAAAACAGCATCAGCGTCTGCTCGACCTCCGTGATGGTATTGTCGACGCCATGTATGGTGTGACTCACGATCAGTTAAAAAATACCAACGGTATTGAGACCGGCGGCGGCGGTATGCACACAGGTGACGCCGGAAGTGATTCATACGACCGCGATTTCGCCCTCAATCTACTCGCCAAGGAGCAGGATGCCCTCAGTGAAGTCGAGCAAGCCATCGCACGCGCCGTGACCGGTGTCTACGGTGTTTGTGAGATGTCTGGTAACCGTATTCCCAAGGAGCGCCTCGAAGCCATTCCATTCGCCCGATACACCGTTGATTGCCAGGCTGCCTGGGAAAAGGAAAACGGCCATCTCCGTAACAATGGAAAGAGCGAATTTGGCTTCTCCAATGGTAATACCCGATAAAAATAACGAAAAAACCCAAATGATGGGATTCTCTGCTTGACCAACTGGCGGAAATGCGTAGTTTGCGCCTCCCGTCCCACCTCAGATTCGTTTGAGGGAAGGACACAGATTTTACTGAAATCACATCATTTTCATACAGTTCTCTCCAATTTCTTACTAATATTAGACCATGGCCCGCGACATCATTATCCTCGAATGCACAGAAGCAAAAGCTGAAGGAAGACCTACTTCACGCTACACTTCCACCCGCAACAAAAAGAGTCTTAACACTCCAGGTCGTCTGGAGAAGATTAAGTATAACCCGTTCCTGCGCCGCCGCACACTCCACCGTGAGTTGCGCTAGACAGCTTTTTTATACCCACTGAATTAACCACTTTTTATCATGTCCTCAATATCCACTCCTAAGAACAAAGAGCGCCGTATCTCATTCTGGAAGGCTAACCGCCCGATGCCGCACCGTCGTCATGACGTTCCCGCTGCAGAGGTTGACTACAAAAACGTCGATCTGCTTAGCAAGTTCACCACTGAGACCGGTAAGATCCTTCCACGTCGCGTGACGGGTGTTTCTGCCAAGCTTCACCGCAAGATAACCCGTGAGATTAAGCGTGCCCGCGCATGCAACCTCCTCGGTTAATCCAACTCAGGTGAATAAATCACTTTCCAAGCCTGTCCGTTGATTTCGGGCAGGCTTTTTTCTTTCTATTTTTACTACTCAGTTAGCTGCTACCCCTCTACCCTCGACTATGAAGGAACTCAAGGACACTCAAAACGAGTTTGACGATCGGAATATCGCCATCGACCGTGTAGGCGTTAAGGCGTTGCGCTTCCCACTTAAAGTTAGAAATAAGGACGGCAGCACGCAGCGCACTGTTTCCACCACGGCTCTGGCTGTGGACCTTCCCCATCACTTCAAAGGAACCCACATGAGCCGCTTTGTAGAAGTGCTAAACTCTCACGGTAACTGTCTCGATGTGCGGAAAATGACAGCTATTCCGAACGAGTTGCTTGGTCGACTCGAGGCCCGGAAGGCACATGTCGAATTTCGGTTCCCGTTCTTCCGTACCAAGTCAGCACCGGTGACCAAGATGCCCGGTATAATGGATTACGAGGTGATTTTTGAGGCAGAGTCGGACATCGACGGTAGGCATGACTTTATCCTCACGGTAATCGTTCCTGTAGCTACGCTCTGTCCGTGTTCTAAGGCAATTAGTGATCGAGGTGCCCACAATCAACGAGGCACGGTAACCTATTCTGTGAAGTTCAAAGATCCTATCTGGATCGAGGATCTTATCGATCTTGTGGAGTCATCTGCAAGTTGCGAACTCTATAGTCTGCTGAAGCGTCCGGATGAAAAGGCCGTGACCGAGCGAGCCTATGATAATCCAGTATTTGTTGAGGATCTGGTGCGCAACATCGCAGCTCGCTCGAACGCTCAGGAAAATATCATTTGGTATAAGGTTGAAGCTGAGAACTATGAGTCAATCCACAATCACAACGCCTACGCGGTGGTGGAAAAGGCCACCTCATAGTCGAGCCTATCAGGATTTCCCAAAAACGTACGTGCCATTTTTTCATGCTGGGGTAAAAAGAGCCTATGTCTGATGACGCCTACCTCCGCCGCCCGTATTTGACTCTTCCCGGTGCCACCGGAATGCCGAATGTCCAAGAGATTCTCGCCAGCATGCCGGACGAGCAGAAACATCGCTTTGAATCTTCAGGGGAATTTATCCGTCGATTGGCGGTCCGTGTCAGCAAATGGCGTGAAGGGCTTCCCGAGGATGAGGAGCCTGCGATTTTTGCCCTCATGTGCAATGGTGATGCCGTGGAGGTTCACTCACTGGGCGAGGACGGTCACTCCAGTGTGGTGGTTGAAGGGAATCTCAACGGCTCGTCCTGCATGTTTATAAGTCATCAATCGAGTTTCCAGGTGGTGTGCTACACACGCAAAATTCAAGAGGAAAAACCTCGGCGAAAAATCGGTTTCCATGTGGGAGGCGAGGAGATCGAAGCTTAAACCTTCTTCAGTTTTACGCAGGGGCAGGAAGCTCTCTGAGATCAGGCCCAATCTCGATACCGCATTTCCCCGGAGCGAACTCTCTTTGGTTCGGGTAATGATTCTGGCCATGTGTTGGGGACGTGATGATAGCGCCTAACAGGACGATGATCACCAGTTTGAAATACGATAACATGGGGTGATTACGTGGGAAATAGGTAATTTTCCCCCAGAAAATGAAATCCGACCGCAACTTACTGTCAAATCAAGGGATTTAAAGAGACAGAATATTGCCTTTCTGGCGTTTAAATGAATAGTGATCACCACGTAAGGCGATAACCGCCCATCCATGAATGACTGACCTACTAATTGCACCTGCCCGCGAAAGCGGCTGTGAAGACCTCGAAGCCCTTGCCGACGTCGTAAAGACGGCTGCCGAGCAGCAACGTTCTCCTATCGAAGATGTCCTAGATTCGGGCACAATTGATGAGGAGCCGTATCTTGCTGCCCTGGCTGCAAAAAGCGGTATGGAATGGGTTGCGAGCATCCCTGACTTTGAAAAGGTGGAGCCTTTGCGTGCTGCGTGCGGTCCACGTGTCGCTCTTGCCTACCGCTTATTACCGATGGAGCTTGAAGGAGAGGAGGGGAATCAAAGTCTTGTTTTGCTGACCTATGACCCACTGAACCTCGTGGGCCGCCAAGCGGCTACGCAGCAGATTGAGCTTCCCATTATTTGGAAAATGGCATCACGCCGACGTATTCACGAATCGTTGAGGAAACTCTACGGTGTGGGTGCGGATACCTTTGAGCAGATTCTCGAAGGTCGAGACCTCGATTTTGATAATTTAGAACACGCGGATGAGGCAAATGTCATTGATGCCGATGAGGACGAGGAGGCCAGCGTGGTCAAATTCGTCAACCAAATCATCCGTGAAGCACTCCAGCAGCGGGCCACCGATATTCACGTCGAGCCACTGCATGATAATCTGCGTATTCGCTACCGTATCGACGGCCTACTGATCGATGTCACGGTTCCCGATAACATCAAGGCTCTGCAAAGCTCCGTGATCGCCCGTCTCAAGATCATGGCGCATCTCGATATCGCCGAACGCCGTCTGCCTCAAGATGGACGTATTAACCTTCAGTTTGAGGGCGGAACCATCGACGTTCGCGTTGCTACCGTGCCGACGGTCGAGGGCGAAAGCGTCAGCCTCCGTCTTCTAAACCAGGAAAAATTCACCATTTCCAAGCTTCAGTTGGAACCCTTTGTAGAGGAAAAAATTAATCAACTTCTGAAGCTTACCAACGGTATCTGTCTGATTACAGGTCCCACTGGTTCTGGTAAGTCCACCAGCCTCTATTCTTTCCTCAGTGCCGTGAACTCTCCGGATACTCGTATTGTTACGATTGAGGATCCGGTGGAGAATAAACTTTCCGGCGTGATGCAGATCGCAGTGAAGTCTGAGATCGGTCTCACCTTTGCCAGTGGTCTGCGCTCTATTCTCCGGGCTGACCCGAATATTGTCATGATTGGAGAGATTCGTGATTTGGAAACGGCTGAGATCGCAATCAGAGCATCGCTAACAGGTCACTTAGTATTCAGCACCCTCCACACCAACGATGCCATAGGCGGTATTAGTCGACTCATCGATATGGGAGTGGAACCTTTCTTACTCTCAGCCTCCGTTAGGGCATTCCTAGCGCAGCGTCTTGTGCGCCGCTTGTGCCCTCACTGTAAAACTCCTCACGATCTCACCGCGCACCAGCGGAAGGAGATGGAAATACCTGACCACATCACCGGCCAGTGTTACGATGCTGTGGGCTGTGATCGTTGCCGGAATACTGGCTTTAGCGGTCGACTCGCCATTTACGAAGTCGTTCTCCTCACTGAGGAAATGCAGAATCTCATCGTCAAGGGCGAAGACAACCGCAAGCTGCTTGAGCAGTCCTATAAAGACGGATACGTGGCGATGCGTGAGTATGGTTGGTATAAATGTTTCTCCGGACAGACAACTCTTGAAGAGGTTATCTCCGTCACCAGTGCAGAACTCTGCTAGTTCGTTCATCTGTTACACGTATTAACTGATCATTCATGGGGGTATTTACTTACAAAGCGCTGGGGAAAAATGGAGCCGTTAGTAACGGCGAAATTACAGCGGATGACCGTCCCGAGGCGCTGAGATTACTTGGTAAGCGAGGTCTACAACCAGTGAATCTCACTGAAAGCTCAGCTTTGAAGCCGTCTTCAACAGAATCTAAACCCGGATCCAAGGCCTCAGAAAAACCAGGGCAATCTGGCCAGTCTGGTTTAGCTCCCAAGGCAAAATCCGAGAGCAAAAGTACGCCACGCGATGCCAATGGCCTGCTTAAACTCAAGCGCTCAGAGGTCGTCATGTTTACTGAGGAGCTTAGTGAAATGTTAGGAGCTGGTCTGCAGCTTGAGCCGGCTTTGAAATCGATGGAAGGCCGGGAGGAACTCGGATCACTCAAGGACGTATCACGCGAAGTTAGGCAGTTTGTGCGCGACGGTGGTAGCTTTTCTGTCGCTCTAAAAAAGACCAGTGATAGTTTTGGTCCCCTTTATTGCAGTCTGGCCGCAGCAGGTGAGGCGAGTGGAGCATTGGACACCATTCTCCAACGTCAGGCCCATTACCTGAAGACCTTGCAAGAACTTCAAAGCAAAGTTACCCTGGCCCTCATTTACCCTGCCTTTCTTGTATTGGCTGGTATTGGTGTAGGCATCATCTTTGTTACTAAACTTATTCCTCAGCTGACTGATCTCATCTCTAGCACTCCCGGAGGGAAAATCCCTCTAGGAGCTAAAATCCTGATTGGTGCTAGTAACTTTTTTCAAGAATGGTGGCTGGTTCTGATCCTCACAATCGTCGGGGGATCACTTATTTTCAAAGCCTGGAAAGATGCGGAGTCAAATAGGCTTACCTGGGATCGGATAAAATTAAAACTCCCTCTGATCGGGAAGGTGATCGAGTCGCGTTTCTATGTGCAGTTTCTCGAAACCCTTGCTAACCTTGTAGGTAACGGCCTGCCACTTCTACGGTCGTTAGAGTTGGCACGTGATGCCACTCAAAATCTTCATATTCGCGGTCATATGGACAAGGTGATCGAGATGGTAGGCGATGGTCGATCTTTCTCCCGTTCATTGATTAATTCCGGTATTTTTCCACCTCTGCTGATCGATATGGTTTCCGTCGGTGAGAAAACCGGTAAACTTGATAACTCCCTGAGGCGTGCCGCAGAACGATACGATACCGAGCTCAACAAAAGCCTCGCCCGTGTGATGGAGCTTATCATGCCCGTCGTTTTAGTTGTCATGGCCCTACTCATCGGCACCATGGCCTACCTCATGATCACCGCGATCTTCCAGACCATTGATAATCTGGGTGGACGATAAACCGTGATTTGAGAATTTTGTATTGGGAATTTGGTGTTTGGAGCTTTAAATAAGTAGCATGTCAAAGAGTCGTGAGGAAATCGCCGCCATGCGTGAAGAGTATGGTAGCCGTGAGATGCATCGTGCCGAGATGGCGGATAGTCCATTTCTCCAGTTTGAGCAATGGTTTGCCGAAGCCCGGGAGGTGGAGCTCCACGAACCGAATGCCCTGACGCTTTCTACGATCGGGCTCGACGGTTGCCCCGCTGCGCGCACCGTTCTGATGAAGTTTTTCGATGAAAATGGATTTGTTTTCTACACCAACTACGGCAGCGCCAAGGCGAAGGAAATGGCGACCATTCCCAAAGCGTCTCTCTTATTTCCCTGGCTCCAGTTAGAGCGGCAGGTGCGTATCGAGGGAAGCGTTGAAAAAGTCAGCGCAGCCGAGTCCCTCAAATACTTCGCATCACGCCCACGCGAAAGCCAGATCGGTGCTTGGGTATCTGATCAGTCCAGTGTCATCGATTCCCGCGCCCTGCTACTCAATAAAATGGCAGAACTCAAAGCCAAGTTCAAAGGCGGCGATGTGCCACTCCCGAGCTTCTGGGGCGGTTATCGTGTCAGACCCGAACGTATTGAGTTCTGGCAGGGAGGCAAAGGCCGCGTGCATGATCGATTTCTCTACACAAGGGAAGAGGGCGGCTGGAGAATCGAGCGCTTAGCTCCGTGACTCGATCAGATTAGTTTCCTCCTCCTCCATTGCTACTGCTTCTACTTCTGCGCCAGGTCAGAAGCGTTAACCACATTGCAAGACAGGTAGTTTCGATATCAGGCAATGTACCACTGAGTGATGCCCGCCGAGTAAAGATGTGATCCGGGGCAATTGTTGTTTGGCCGCGATTACCTCGAAGAACCATGGATCTCCCCATAGCCGATCTAGCCTCCAAGGTGTAAGTTCCTGTAGGACTTGAAATCGTAAAAGTTCGCATGAATGCAGAAAGTTTTTTGGCTGACACAAGTGATCTAGATTGATCGGATAAGGTCTATTTTCCACTGAATATACCGTGCTTGTTGACGGAACAGTATTTTCCATTCAGCGAGATGCTACCTTGCTCGCTCATCAAATTGAAATTGAGCTCTGCGCGATGGCCTTCACCACTGAGTGTTGAATTCCATGAAAAGATACTGTTTGGTGTTGATGTCATCATCGTGATCGTATGATGACAGTCATTAAATAGGGCCGCCATTATTAATGGCGACCCTGATTGTAAGAACGGAATTTGATTTACGATTTTGAAAACCGCTTTGTATTAAACCTCAATCGTCTGCTCGCGCTCGGGGCCGTTACCGATGTAGGTGACGGGGGCTCCTGCAAGCTCGCCGAGGCGAGTGAGGTAGGCGCGGGCGTTTTCTGGAAGATCGTCCCAGGTGCGGGCGCTCGTGGTATCGGCCTGCCAGCCAGGAAGTTCTTCGTAAACTGGTTGAGCTTTGTCCCAGGCAGCGCGATTGGCTGGTGGGAAGTCGTGGCGTTCGCCATCGATCTCGTAAGCGACGCAGACTTTAATGTTTTCGCGCTCGTCGAGACCATCGACGATGGTGACAGCGAGGTCGGTGACCCCATTGACCATACAGGCGTAACGGATCAGAACCATATCGAGCCAACCGCAGCGGCGGGGTCGGCCTGTGGTAGCTCCGAACTCCATGCCACGGGCGTGGAAGTAGGCGGAGATGTCATCGTTTTCGGTAATGAATGGACCTGAACCAACACGGGTGGTGTAGGCTTTGCAGACGCCGACGACGCGGTCGATGGCTGTGGGTGGCAGGCCGGAGCCTGTGCAAGCACCACCGGATGTTGTATTCGATGAGGTAACAAATGGGTAGGTGCCGAAGTCGACATCGAGGAAGGATCCCTGAGCACCTTCAAAGAGGATGGTCTTGCCATCTTTCCAAGCCTTGTGAAGGGCGGGGATGGTGTTAGTGACGTGTGGGCGGAGGCGTTCAATCGCAGGAGCGACGTATTCCCAGACTTGGTCGACCGTAAAAGTGGGCAGGCTGTGCTTTTCTAAAGTTTGGTTGGCATCAGCGAGGCGGATTTCAATCAACGCGCGAGCGGTGGCTTCATCGAGCATGTCAGCGAGACGGAGGCCGATTCGGTTAGCTTTGTCAGCGTATGTAGGTCCGATACCTCGCTTGGTGGTGCCGATCTTGTTTTTGCCGAGAGCGGCTTCGCGTGCAGCATCGAGCTCACAGTGGTAGGGGAGTACGATGTGAGCGCGGTCAGAGATGAGAAGTTTTTCCGGAGGAACTGGAATACCAGCCTCCTCGAGTTCGACGATTTCCTTACAGAGTCCAACTGGATCCATCACAACACCATTACCGATGATACAGGTCTTGCCTTCCCAGAGAATGCCGGAGGGGATGAGGTGGAGGACGTATTTTGTGTCGTTAGCGATGACGGTATGGCCGGCATTATTGCCACCTTGGCCGCGTGCAACGACGTCAGCTGTCTCGGTGAGATAGTCAACGATTTTGCCTTTTCCTTCGTCTCCCCATTGGAGACCGCAAATGATGGTATTCATAGAATTTTTTTTGTAGCGAGTAGCAGGTAGCAAGTAGATTGCTGCTTAGCGATTGGCTTCGATAAGCTCCGCAAACTCTGCGAAGAAATAGGTGGCATCGTTCGGGCCGGGAGCCGCCTCTGGGTGATACTGGACAGAGAATGCGGGAAGTTCCTTGTGGCGGAAGCCTTCCACAGTCTGGTCGTTCAGGTTGACGTGTGTGACCTCGACGCTATCGGGAAGTGAATCGGGATCTGATGCAAAACCGTGGTTCTGCGCGGTGATGGAAATTTTCCCCGTGCGCAGGTCCTTAACAGGTTGGTTACCACCGCGGTGACCGAACTTGAGTTTGTAGGTTGTTCCACCAAATGCGTGGGTGAGGATCTGGTGTCCGAGACAGATTCCGAAGATCGGAGTCTTGCCGAGCAGCTTTTTCACTTCGCTGTGAATGTAATCGAGTGCGGCTGGGTCGCCAGGGCCATTGGAAAGGAAAACTCCGTCGGGATTCATCGCGAGCACTTCCTCGGCAGGTGTGCGGGAGTTGACTAGAGTGACATTGAAGCCACCTTGGCGGAGGTGGCGGAGGATGTCCCACTTGATACCAAAGTCGTATGCGACGATGTTGTACTTCACCTCGGGAAGTTCGATGTAGTTTCCTATTTGTCCGGTGCAGACGTTAGGGATGGTCCACTCGCGGGACTCGCCTTCCCAGAGGTGGGTTTCGGGGGTGGAGACTTCTTGAACAAAATCAGATCCGGCCATTGGCGTAGACTCTTGGGCGGCCTTGACGGCATCTTCAGCGGATAGTTCTGTAGATATACATGAACGCATGGCACCGGCTGAGCGTAGATGCTTGGTGAGCGCACGGGTATCGATACCTTCGATGCCGATGACTTGATGCTCGGAAAAGTAATCGGGCAGAGACTGACGGGAGCGCCAGTTCGATGCGATGGGGGAGAGCTCTCCGATGACAAGGCCACGGATGTGTGGTTGGCTGGATTCGGCGTCCTCGGGGCTGACTCCGTAATTACCAATCAATGGGTAGGTCATCGCAACAATTTGACCACGGTAGGAGGGGTCGGTGATAATCTCCTGATAACCAGTCATGGAGGTGTTGAAACAGGCCTCTCCAGTGGTGGTTCCAGTATGTCCAAAGGCTTCACCTTCAAATGTGCGTCCGTCTTCGAGTGCGAGGATTGCTTTCATGGGAACTTGCTTTACCTGCCCCGATTGAGCGGGGCGGCGGGCGCAGCCTGAGGTAGCTATCGGGAAGATTCAAGTTTGAAGTTGCACGATGGCGCAGAATCGTGAAAATCAGGCTGGTTTTCAGTCGCACCACGGCCCCAAATTTTTGATTTCGCGAGGTTTTGCGCGTTTTTGAATCATGGACCAAGTTTGCCGCGGGTTGCAAACCCGCGCGCCATCAATGGTGCTACCTGAGGCAGAATGTATCATTTGCGGGAGATCCACCTTGGTTGACCTTGGCGACACCGTTGGAAGCAAGATGATTGAGGCAGTGGTATACGTCCTCAGGGTCAGCGCTGATGTTGTTTGCAATCCGTTCGGCGGTCAAGTCGTCGGGAGTGAGAGCGCCTTTCACCTGCTGAAGGAGACCGAGAAAGATGCCGGCGGCTTTTTTGCCTGCTTCCACACCTGGTTGGTGGTAGGCGTTGATATTGACGAGTAGAGCGTAGATAGAAACTGCGCGTTCGAAGAGGGCGATCAGGGCACCGATGGTGCGAGCGTCAACTTCCTCGATGGAGAGAGTGATCGACTTTCGGCCATTCTCGTAAAGCGCCGTCCGGCTACCGCGCATAAAGCCTTGCAGGTAATCTGCTGCGTAGGTGCCGTGGTCGACTTCCACGCTTTCTCCATCGCGGCCTTTTCTAACTTCGATAAAGATCGCAAAGAAGTTGGCTACTCCGTCGCGCAACTGTTGTACATAGGCGTGCTGGTCGGTGGATCCTTTGTTTCCATAAACGGCGATGCCCTGGTGGACAGTTTTGCCGTCGAGGTCGAGTTCCTTGCCGATCGACTCCATGACGAGCTGCTGGAGGTATTTGGAAAACAGAACGAGTGAGTCCTTGTAGGGGAGGACGACCATGTCTTTTTCACCCTTGCCGTTGCCGGCGTGGTGCCAGGCGAGAGCGAGCTGCATGGCAGCATTTTCTGTGGTGCTGGCAACACGAGTGCGTTCGTCCATGAGCTTTGCACCTTCCAGCAAAGCATCGATATCGATCCCTTGCAGGGCGGCAGGAACGAGCCCAACTGTTGACATGACTGAAGTGCGGCCGCCGACCCAATCTTCCATCGGGAAGGTGGCAAGAAAGTTGTTTTCTGCGGCAAAATTGAAGAGCTTTGATCCTTCTCCTGTGATCGCAACTGCGCGTGGGCCAAAATCAAAACCGGTGGACTCGTAGGCTGATTGAGCTTCTAACATGCCATTACGCGTCTCAGGCGTGCCTCCTGATTTGGATACGATAAGTGAGAGGGTTTTACTGAGACCGCCGTGTGTTTGCGTGATGATCTTAGTAAGTGTGGCGTCCATTCCAGCTGGATCGGTGTTATCGAAGAAAAAGGTTTTTAACGGGCTGTCTGCACCGAGTGCCTCGTAGATAAACTGGGGCCCGAGTGCTGATCCGCCGATGCCGATGATGAGCAAGTTTTCAAACCGACCTCCTTTGGGGGTGGTGATTTCTCCACGGCGCACCTTACGAGCAAACTCCTTCAGCTCGACGATGGGGTCGGTGATTTGTTGTTTGATCTCCTCAGAGGGGGCAAGCTCGGCATTACGAAGCCAGTAGTGGCCAACCATGCGGCCCTCATCAGGGTTCATGACTTCACCAGCTTCGATGGATTTAATACCGTCAAATGCGCGAGTGATTTCAGCAGAAAGGGAATCCGCAAAACCGGCCGGGATGTCCATCCTTGAAGTATCGATGGAGAATCCGAGTTCAGGGTAGCGGGTGAGAGAGTCTTGGTATGTTTGCCAATTTGCAGGTTTTGCGGACGTGGACATGAGTTCTATTAGTCTGGTAACGGTTTGTAGGTCAAGCAATCAGACGCTTCGTCGGGAAATATGATTGTGCAGTGATCCTTTCTTTAATGAAATACCCAATGATTGTCTCAAAAAGTATCAGGTTCGACGTGAGATCATAGGTGTAGAAAGTCCTGCTTCTCTCGAAAACTCGAAGAGTTTAATATCGATGTGACAATTTTGAACAAGTGTTCTGTCTATGGGACACGTAACGCATTATTCAATCATGATTAAAAAATTAGCAGCTGAATTGATGGGCACGTTCTGGTTGGTGCTGGGCGGGTGTGGAAGTGCTGTGCTTGCAGCCTATTTTCTCGACAAACCCGGTGGGGTCAACCTTGGCATTGGCTTCGTTGGCGTGTCTCTGGCCTTTGGTCTTACTGTGATGACGATGGCTTATGCGATCGGTCATATCTCCGGCTGTCACCTTGATCCCGCGGTTTCCGTAGGGCTCTGGCTTGGTGGCCGATTCCCCGCGACTCATTTGTTGCCATACATAGTGGCCCAAGTTGTCGGCGGAATTGCCGGTGCAGGAGTTCTTTACCTTATAGCATCAGGAACAGATGGCTTTACGGCAGGAGGATTCGCATCCAACGGATTTGGAGAGCTTTCACCAGGGAAATACAACATGGGAGCGGTCTTTCTCTGTGAGGTGGTAATGACCCTTATATTTTCTCATGATTATTCTCGGAGCCACCGATAAACGTGCGCCAAGTGGATTTGCACCGATCGCGATCGGTCTCGCGTTTACTCTGATTCACCTGATCAGTATTCCTGTTTCGAATACTTCTGTGAATCAAGCACGTAGTTTAGCCTCTGCTTTGTTCTCTACCGGAGGACATCTTTCTCAAGTATGGCTCTTCTGGGTAGCACCCATTCTCGGAGCCGCGCTGGCTGGCATCACATACAAGTGGCTCGGTAGCGAAGACTACTACATTTACCCCTAACCTAAAAATCGCGCCCAACGGCGTGTCCAAAACGCTTCGGAGTTAATTCGCCAAAGCGGTTTTTGCTTTATTAGATAAGTAGTAAGCTTTGTAATTTTCGTAGCGTGTTGCTTCTGGGGTTGACCTGTTCAAATGATTATTGTTCTCTGTTTACCGTATGGCAACTGTGCGTGAGCCCTTGGAGGCATTAAAGGAATTCTTCGGGTTCGACGGCTTTCTGGATGGTCAGGAGGAAGTGGTGGACCAAATTCTCTCAGGGCAGGATGGGCTTGTAGTCATGCCAACCGGTGGTGGTAAGTCACTCTGTTATCAACTTCCGGCCATGTGCCTCGAAGGCGTGACGCTGGTGATTTCTCCCCTGATTGCCCTGATGAAAGATCAAGTGGATGCCCTTCAGGAAAAGGGAATACCGTCCACGATGATTAACTCGACCCTTGGGTGGCCTGAACAGAAGGATCGGATCGAGCGCATGAAGGCAGGGGAGTATAAACTGGTGTATGTGGCACCTGAGAGGTTCCGCGCCGAGTCGTTTATGACGGCTCTTGAGAATGTCAACGTCTCGCTTTTTGCCGTCGATGAGGCGCACTGTTTGAGTCAGTGGGGCCATGATTTCCGACCCGAGTATATGCGTCTCGGCAAGGTGCTTGAAAAGATGGGCCGACCTCAGGCACTGGCCCTGACTGCAACGGCTACCCCGGTTGTTAGGAAAGATATTCTAGGCGTGCTAGGATTAAGAGACCCTTTTGAAACAGTCAGCGGTTTTAGTCGACCCAATCTCACTCTGGCCATCACAACGGTCGATAAACACGCTGCCAAGTATGCACGGATCAAGGAGATCGTTGACGAGTGGAAGACCGGAATTATCTACTGCTCCACACGCAAACGGGTCGAGGAAGTAGCTGAAACACTCCACGGCTGGGGGGTCAAATGCATCGCCTATCACGGTGGTATGAATGAATCCGAAAGGGAGCGCACTCAGAACGAGTTTATTAGTCGTAGAGCCGATGTGGCCGTGGCGACCAATGCTTTTGGTATGGGTATTGACCGATCAGACGTAAGGTTTGTAGCCCATTTTGAAGTGCCCGGCAGTGTGGAGGCGTATTATCAGGAAGCGGGACGAGCAGGTCGTGATGGAGAAGTCGCGTATTGTGAGTTGTTCTTTAACTACGCTGATACACGTACCCAGGAGTTTTTTATCGAGGGGGCTAACCCTGGCTATCAGCAAATTTGTAATATCTATCAGTTTCTGCAAAACGATGCCGATGAGAACTTTGAAGTCCGTAGAACGATGAGTGATATTGCCGACGGCGCTGAGATGAAAAATAGCATGGCAGTAGGCTCAGCTCTAAGCGCACTCGCTCGCGGAGGGTATGTGGAACGCTTCGATATTCCAGGCGAAAGGATGAAAGGCACACGGCTCAAGCTCCCCAATGTGCAAGTGCGAGACCTCAATATTGATCGTGTGGCTCTGGAGGAAAAGGAACGTCGTGACCGACAGAAACTCGATGCTATGGTGCAGATGTGTTATAGCCGACAGTGCCGTCAGCAGGCGATCCTAGAATACTTCGGCGAGGAGGATGCCGAGACCTGCGGAACTTGTGATATATGCGATAATGCCTTCGGTGGTGATGTGCGTGAATCCAAGGGCGATGCAGAAGCTCTTATAATTCGCAAGGCTCTGAGTGGTGTTGCCCGCATGAGCAAGAAAGCGCCTAACGGTTGGGAAGGAAGGTTTGGTCGCGGGCGAGTAGTGCAAATGTTGATGGGTAGTAAATCGCAGGAAATTCTTCGCGTCCGTCTGAATGAACTCAGCACCTATGGATTACTCAAAGACATGGGCACGGCATACCTTAATGAGTTATTTCGGTCGATGCACGATGCTGGATTGGTTTTTACCCAAAAAGGAGAGTATCCATTACTGACTCTGACACCACTCGGTGAAAAAGTTATGTTGGGTAATGCTACTCCTCGTCTTGTCTGGCCAGCAAGACATGCTCCAACTGTAATGCACGCTGGGGGGGTGGAAATGACGGAGTATGATTTTGATGCCGAGCTCTATGATTGCTTGAAAGAAGTAAGATCTCAATTGGCAAAAAAAGAAGGGGTGCCGCCGTATTTAATTTTCCCTAACAAAACTCTTGAGTTTTTTACCCGCCTCCGCCCTCGTAGCATGGAGGCAGGAATGTCAATCAAAGGAGTAGGGGAGGTGAAAGCTGCGAAGTATCTCCAAGTATTTATCGATGAGCTTACACGTTGCTAAGAATAGATGGGTAGCCAACCATGCTAGCATAGCATTGATGAATGGGCGATAAAAAATACAGTGTGATTATTACTGGTAATTTTTCGCTATCAGGCTTAGTCTTACAGCGATATGGACGCATTGATCAGACATGTAGAAGAGGGTAAGGAACTTAGCTCGCGCGAGATTCACGTAGCCGCTGAGATGTTATTAAGTGAAAGTGTTAGTGATGATAAAAAAGCACGCTTTCTAAAAGGGTTAACCGCTAAAGGCGAGACGGCAACCGAGGTGGCAGGCTTTGTAGAGGCTTTTCTTGAACGCGCTGTCGATCCAGGAGTGTCTAAGATGAAATTTAATGGTCCGACCATTGATGTCTGCGGAACAGGAGGGGATAAGCTGAATCTATTTAATGTCTCAACCACCAGTATGTTTGTGATCGCAGCCGGCGGAGCAGTGGTCGTGAAACACGGTAATCGTGGTATTACATCGAAGAGCGGTGGAGCCGATGTGCTGGAGGCTCTGGGTATCAATCTTGAACTTTCCCCCGAGGATTTCTGTCACTGTCTCGAGGTGGCAGGTGTCGGCTTTCTGTTTGCTCCACTCTATCACCCTGCCTTCAAAGCCGTGGTGGGTGTGCGTAAAATGCTTGCTGAGGAAGGGGTAAGAACGATATTTAACCTGATTGGACCACTCTTAAATCCAGCCCGACCTGAGTGTCAGCTAGTGGGAGTGTGTGACCCGGAAATGGATTCTGTATTCGCCGAGATACTCCAACAACTCGGTCGCGACAGCGCATGGGTCGTCCACGGCTCAACGGCAGATGGAGGACCTGTCGATGAAGTAAGTTTGCTAGGGCCGACAAGGATTTGTAAATCCGGTCGATACCAATCCCTTGTCGATGAAGAGGTGTCGCCAGAGGACTTTGGAATGTCGGTTTGTGAAGTTTCTGATCTTGAAGGAGGAGATGCTGAACTGAACGCTCAAATCCTAACCGATATTTTGAGTGGTAAGGAAACCGGACCTAAACGCGAAATGGTGTTACTCAATGCAGGAGCTGGATTAGCCTGTGCAGGTTTGTCTGATACCCTCGGCCAGGGCATCAAGCTGGCTGCGGAGCTTATTGACTCGGGCCAAGCTCTCGAGCGATTACACCGACTCCAAGAAGCCTCCAAATCGGTGAGCGTTTGAGTCGCTGGAGATAGGCGGGCTGGTTAATTGACTGCGAAATGTGTTTTTCTGGAATTGTCACGGATCTGTGACATTTTATCACTAGTTATCTATCAATAATAACCATTAGAATTAATTGTCATGAGTTCACACGTCAAACCCACTAAGGTCCCCCAGGAAAGAGATTTTACCGGCGGAATGATTCATTCCAAGTCCTGTGCTTTTATCGGGTCTACTGGAGAAAAAAAACTGGATGAGCGCATTATGGCTCTTGCTCGTGAAATTTCTGGAGACGAAGAGAACTGTCTTCTCTCTGAGATGCTAATATCTGCAGTGCGTATTTCTAGAGGTGCTGTGACGGAAGGTGACTTTAAAACGATGAACCGCGCACTCAAGGAGATGCGGATCGCTAACGAGGTCTTTTACCCTTATCGCAATTGCAGAAAAATCTCGGTATTTGGATCAGCTAGAACCGATCCGGAGGAGCCAGAATACAAGGCAGCTGTTGAGTTTTCCCGTAAAATGCGCGATGCCGGTTTTATGACGATTACTGGTGCTGGGCCAGGTATCATGGCCGCTGGTAATGAAGGTGCTGGTCGTGAGGATAGCTTTGGCTTGAACATCAATCTTCCGTTTGAGGCAGCCTCAAATGCATTTATCGCAGGTGATGAGAAGCTCGTCGATTTTGACTACTTCTTCACCCGGAAACTCTCGTTTGTGAAGGAGTCTGATGCAGTGGCCGCTTTCCCAGGGGGCTTCGGCACCATGGATGAAATCTTTGAAACCCTCACCTTGATCCAGACGGGTAAAACAAGAATTTATCCCCTGGTGTTAGTCGATGCCAAGGGTGGGACTTACTGGAAATTCTGGCAGCAGTTTGTTGAAGAACATCTCAGTCGATTGAATCTGATATCCGATAGCGATTTTTCTCTCTTCAAAGTAACCGACGATGTCGATGAAGCTGTCGAGGAGGTAACCCGCTTCTACTCGAACTTTCATTCCTACCGTTACGTAGGCGATAAGTTGGTGATCCGGATGCAGAGGGAGTTGACAGAGGGGCAACTTAAAAAGCTGCGCAAAGACTTTAGCGATATTCTCAAAAGCGGGGACTTTAAACAATGCGGACCACTCGACGCTGAAGATGATGAGCCGTTGCTCGATTCTCTGCCCCGCTTGGTTTTCCGCCATCGCCGCAGGAACTTCGGCCGACTCAGAGAACTGATCGACGCGATTAATGCTTAGTTTTAAGTACTAAAAAATAAGTAATGAAAAATAAGTAATGAAAAATGGCGAAACGGGGTTGCCGTTTCGCCATGAATTTTAAATACTCTGCAGATGCGCGCTACTGGCTACCTGCTACTCGCTACTTCAATCAACTAGCTGATCAAATCAGGCCAGTCTTCCGTGTGGAACCATTCGCCCTCAGGTTTGTCTGTGCGCTCATAGGTGTGAGCTCCGAAGAAGTCACGCTGAGCTTGCAGCAAGTTAGCAGGGAGGCGTTCAGCACGGTAGGCATCGTAGTAGCTTAGCGAGCCACCGAAGGATGGAACGGGGATGCCGTTGGTTGCGGCGAGTGCCACTACTTCACGCCAGTCTTGTTGACCTGAGTTGAGGATCTCCGTAAAGAATGGAGAAAGCATGAGATTGGTAGGAGGTGTCTCAGCCGTGTAGGCCTCGGTGATACGATTGAGGAAACGAGCACGGATGATACAGCCACCACGCCAGATTTTGGCAATTTCACCGAGGTTAAGTTCCCAGCCCTTTTCTTCACCCACCTTGGTAATGAGGTCAAGACCCTGCGCGTAAGAAACAATCTTAGAGGCGTAGAGGGCGTTGCGGACCTTGGCGATAAGGTCTTCTTTACTCATGGTGAGATCAAAGTCCCAGTTGCTAGGTCCTTGAAGAATACCTGAAGCGATCTTACGCTGGTCGCGCATTGACGAGAGTATACGGGCTTCTACCGAACCGGCAATCGTTGAGAAGGGCACAGCTTGTTCTACCGAACCCATGACGGTCCAACGACCGGTGCCTTTTTGGCCCGCTTTATCGACGATGAGGTCGACGATGTCCTCGCCAGTTTCAGAATCTTTTTGTTTGAGGATATTAGCCGTAATTTCGATGAGGAAGGATTCGAGGTCACCTTCATTCCAATCGGCAAAAATTTCAGCCTGCTCAGCATTGCTGAATCCTGCGGCTTTGAAAATGTTGTAGGCCTCACAGATGAGCTGCATATCACCATACTCGATGCCGTTGTGAACCATTTTGACGAAGTGGCCTGCGCCACCTTCACCGATGTGAACTACGCACGGCACGCCGTCGACTTTTGCTGAGATGCTTTCGAAAATGGGTTGCATGATTTCCCAGGTGGACTCAGGTCCGCCGGGCATGATGGATGGGCCCTTGAGCGCACCTTCTTCACCACCGGAAACACCAGCACCGATGAAGCGCATGCCGGCCTCGGCACAGTATTTATCACGGCGCTCGGTGTCCGTGTAGAGTGAGTTACCACCGTCAATGATGATGTCGCCTTGATCGAGTAGAGGGATGAGGGATTTGATGACGGCATCAACAGGTCCACCGGCTTTCACCATGATCTGGATCTTGCGGGGGCTTGCGAGGCTATCGACAAATTCTTCCAGGGTCTCGGAGCCGATGAGGTTTTTATCAGGGTTCTCAGCGATGAATTCTTGCATCGTTGAGGTTGTGCGGTTGTAGACAGAAACTTGGAAGCCACGGCTTTCCACGTTGAGAACAAGGTTCTGGCCCATGACAGCGAGGCCGATTAGGCCGAAATCAGATTTTTCCATAAATAATGAGTTGGTTGAGTCGGGCGCATTATTCACGGGCGGGGCAATGAAGCAATGCGAACTTGCGTGATCTTGTGGCATATTGCGTCAGAATGATTCACATTTTAATAATTTTTATACACAAGTCGAAATAACACCCAGATCCCGCAACGAGGTGCTGAAGGCCGTATGGCACAAAGCTCGGGGCTTTTAGTCCCGGGTATGCTTTCTAGGAGGATGGTGCCCTGAAGGGACGCTGGAAGTTTTGTGAACGAAATAAATCCTTACCAAAGGGCTTTGGCGTAAAAAATCTCATATTATATCTGTAACATTTCCAGCGACCTTTCAGGTCGCGACATCTGCCATGGCAAACCCGGACTGAAGTCCGGGCCTTTGTTCCTATGTGCTTTCAGCACGCGAGAGGTGTATCCCCCCCAGGTCAGAGGATGAGGGCTTAAGGTTAGATTTGAGTATGGGCTTGGCTTGCCGACAACTTGCAAAGTTGTCCTATCCTGAAGCATGGGTTTCTTTTCTTTGAATCACAGCGCGGATAATTCTGGCTTCGCCGTAGCTGAGTTGGTCTCCGGAGGCTTCGATGATGGGAGATAGGGCATCTTTCCCGTGTTCTGCGAAGAGTTTCTGGCAGAGGGAGAACTGCTCATCGGTGACGAGTTTACGCCAGTCAATATCTTCTTCGGTTTCAATCAGCTTGGCAACGTGGCTTTCGATAGTCGAGGTGACCAACTTGCGTTGACTCGCAATTTCTTTGATTCCAAATCCCTTTTTGAGAAATTCGTGAGTCACCATAATAGTGGCTGACGGGCCACGTTTGATGGTGTCCTTGGGCGGAGCTGGGAGGCTCGGTAAGGGCTGCTTCATTTCAACGGCGGCAGGGTTCTGTTTGAGATAGGTGGCGATGGCAGTTAGAAATACCTCACTGTATTTTTCGCACTTGTTCTGGCCTATGCCGTTGAGCTGAAGCATTTCTTCAGCTGTTTCAGGCATGGTGGCGGTCATGGAGCGTAGCGATCGGTCTGAAAACACTACGTAAGGTGGCACCTCTGCAGTGTCCGCAACTTCCTTGCGTAAAGTGCGGAGGTGTTCGAAGAGTCCTTCGTGACAATCGATCTGTTCTGCCTGGTTACGGAGTCTTTGGTTGGCTTTCTCAGGCTCTATACGGGTATCCTCGTTGATGTGGAATTTCTCTCGACCAAACATCACCTCGGTTCCCGCGTTGGTAAGTTGTGGGACGGGGAACTGATCACGTGATGGCTTAAGCTTGTCCTCGGCCATTAGGGTGTCTAACAATGATCTCCAATAGGCTTTGGGCTGGGCTTTCCCCACACCGTAGGTTTTTAATTCATGGTGATCGAACTGACGGACCTTGGCGGTGTTAGCTCCGCAGACAATGTCGCAGATATGGATGGCCCCGAATTTTCCACCGGTCCGAGCGATGGCGGAGAGCAGTATTTGAGCTTCGCGGGATGTATCGATGCGCTGGAAATTCCCCGTGCAGTAATCGCACCCCCCGCAGGATTCTTCTGGGTAGGTTTCATCGAAGTAGTTCAGTAAACTGACTCGGCGACAGCTGGGCACGGAGGCGAAACGTTCCATCGCACGCAGTAGTTTCATCGCTCGCTCACGTTCGGTTTGATCCGAAATCTCATCGTGGAAACGGCGTATTTTCATGGCGTCACTAGGGCCATAAAGCAACATGCAGTGAGACGGTTCGCCATCACGACCCGCTCGGCCTGTTTCCTGATAATAGCTCTCGATGTTTTTGGGTAGATCCCCGTGGATCACATAACGCACGTCGGCCTTATCGACTCCCATACCAAACGCGACGGTGGCAACCATGACGTTGATGTCATCACGGATGAACTGGTCCTGGATGCGGGATCGGTCAGCTGAGTCCATGCCCGCGTGATAGGCTGCGGCGTTAATGCCGTTTGCCTTCAGCAGCTCGGCGGTCGTCTCGACACTTTTCCGTGACGTGCGGTAGATAATACCGTTTTGGTTAGGTCGCTTGCGGATGAATTCGACCAGTTGAGTCTCCCAGTCTTTTTTCTTTCGAACCTCGTAGAAGAGATTGGCCCGATCAAACGACGCTCGCACCTTGATTGCCCCTTCGAGCCCGAGTCTGGACTCAATGTCTTCAGCTACTTTTTCCGTAGCTGTTGCGGTATAGGCCACCATCGGTGTGTTAGGGAATAGGCTGCGTAGCTTACTGAGGAAAAGATAGTCCGGACGGAAATCATGCCCCCACTCGGAAATACAATGCGCCTCGTCGATTGCAAAGAAACTCGGTGCCTTCTGCGTATTCTGCCTCAAGGTATCGGCGAAGCCCCGCATGGCGAGTCGTTCCGGCGCAAGATAGAGCATGTCTAGCGCACCTGACCGATATGCACTCTCCACCTCTGCGGCCTCCTGATGGCTTAGTGTGCTATTTAAATACGCGGCGTTGATACCGTTGGCATTGGCCGCATCCACCTGGTCTTTCATCAGGGCGATCAATGGGCTGACGATCACTGCCGTGCCCTCCAACATATAGGCGGGGAGTTGGTAGCAAAGTGATTTTCCTCCACCCGTGGGCATCACACCAAGAACATCCTTTCCAGCTAGAAGACCCTCCACAAGCCCACGCTGGTGTGGGCGGAATTCAGAGAAGCCAAAAATCTTCTGCAAGGATTGATCAAGAGATCGAGCTGGGGACTTCATAGTGTTCATAAGAACATTTACACAAGATCGCCTACGGTTGTCAACTGCTTGTTTTTACGCTCTGATCCAGCATTGCATGAAGTTGCTTATTTGGGGGGATAACGGCAAACTTCCATCGAGGTGGGCTTAGAATGGAATGGGGTTGGTTGGAAAAGTAAAAACTACTGAGGATCAAGGCTTGCGGTCATGTCTGTATGGTTTTAAAAAGGAGCACTCCTTTTATGAACCTTCCCAACAGTATCACCTTGTGCCGCCTCGTCTTAACGGCGATTTTTTGTGTGGCCGCTTCTGCGGAAGGTGTTGTGGGCTATTCTATTGCGCTGGGGGCGTTTGTCCTTGGGGCGATCTCTGATTGGTTAGACGGCTACTTGGCACGCAAGCTAAACCTTGTGACGTCGCTCGGAAAGTTGCTCGATCCACTTGCCGATAAAATCCTTGTCTGCTCGGGCTTTGTTTACCTCTCTGCTAAAGGGCTTTGTCCGGTCTGGGTCACCGCCTTGATCCTTTGCCGTGAGTTTTTAGTGACGGGCATCCGTCAAATTGCTGTGGAAAAGGGCACCGTCATTGCCGCCGATGGATTGGGGAAATGGAAAACTACGTTTCAGCTGGTTTTCATTATCACAGCTTTGGTGTATCTTACTTTCGAAACGGTTGCACCTAGTAACGCCTTCATCACCACCGTGCAGTATTTATCTGATCCTGCGCATTGGTTGATTCAAGGTTCCCTTTGGGCCGCTGTGGCCTTAACTGTCATCTCAGGATGGTCCTATTTCTGGAATTATAAGGACATGATTCTGGATCGCGAGTAATTTAGCTTTTAACATACGACTACTTATGAAGACGCTCATAACAAGCGCACATATCATTTCTCCGGACGTTGAAATCCTGGGAGGAACTCTAGAAATTGACGATGGTGAAATCACGGCCGTTCATGAATCTGGAGCAACACTTCCGGATGCCGACCATGTGATCGATGCCGGCGACCGATACGTCATGCCTGGATTTATTGATATCCATGCCCACGGTGCTGATGGAAAAGACGTCTGTGATAACGACGTGGAAAGTATCCGTCATATCGCAAAGATCAAACTCCGTGAAGGCGTCACCACATGGCTACCAACAACGTTGACTCAGCCGCAGGATCTTCTGGAGGAAATTTTAGGGAAGTGTGCCGAGTACATGGCGAACCAAGAGTTTGCCAAGACTCCTGGTATGCATGTGGAAGGTCCTTTCATCAATAAAGCCAACGCAGGGGCTCAAAACCCCCAGTTTGTCCGCCTCCCCAATTTCGGGGAGCTCAAACGTATGCACGAGATCGCACCCGTGAGTGTCTTTTCCATTGCTCCCGATATGGAAGGAGCCTGCGAGTGTATCAACGAAGCCAAAGCCGCAGGGATTAGTTCTTCGTGTGCACACACATCCTCGACGAGTGCTCAGGTAATGGCGGCCAAGGAAGCAGGTCTTACTCATCTTACCCACTTTGGAAATGCCATGACCGGGCTTCACCATCGCGAGATCGGTGTGGTGGGAACTGGCTTGCTAGATCCGGATCTAAAAATCGAACTCATCTGCGACACCATCCACCTTTGCCCGGATTTTCTGAAGCTGGTTTTTACCGTGAAGCCGATCGATCAACTGATCATGATTACCGACTCAATGTGCGGCTCGTGGATCGGTGAAGGAGAGGTTCAGTTAGGAGGCCTGGATGTCATTGTTAAAGACGGCGAAGCCCGACTTAAAGAAGGAGATGCTCTCGCAGGTAGTATTCTTGTCTACAACGAGGGAGTCGCCAATATTGCCCGACTCACCGACCTACCACTTCATCAAATCGTCAAAGCGACATCATGGAACCAAGCTCAGTCACTTGGTCTTCAAGGCGTTGGAAAACTTGAGCCCGGTTTCTGCGCGGACATAGCAATCCTCGGAAAAGACTTTAGCGTCTGGAAAACTCTCGTCGACGGCGAGGTGAAGTAGGATCCTGCGCAAAGGAGTGTGGACATTCTGTCCACTAGCGTAGGATGTGTTCTTGGGTTGCCGGTGGACAGGAGTGTCCACCCTCCTTAAAGCCAGCCAGCGGCATCCTTCGCAAAGTAAGTCAGGATGATATCCGCACCAGCACGTTTGATCCCTGTGAGGGATTCTAGCACGACCGCTTTTTCGTCAAGCCAGCCATCTTTACTGGCGGCTTTGATCATGAGGTATTCACCACTGACCTGATAGGCGGCTACGGGAAGGGTGGTGGTTTCGCGAACGGTGGATATGATATCAAGATATGGACCGGCGGGTTTGACCATGATCATATCGGCGCCTTCGTCCTCGTCTAACAATGTCTCGCGAATTGCCTCGCGCGAATTAGCGGGATCCATCTGGTAAGTTTTTTTATCGCCTGCCTTGGGCTCCGATTCAAGAGCGCCACGGAATGGGCCGTAGAAAGCAGAGGCGTATTTCGCTGTGTAGGCGAGGATGGAGACATCTTGATAACCCTCTGAGTCGAGTATCGTGCGGATCGCTTCGACTCGGCCATCCATCATGTCGGAAGGAGATACGATATCGACTCCCGCCCGTGCATGGCAAAGCGCCTGTTGGCAGAGGGCCTCGACAGTTTCATCGTTCACGATTTCCAGCTCTCCCTTGTCGTTGGCTCGTACCAATCCATCGTGTCCATCTGCGTTATAGGGGTCGAGTGCAACGTCGGTGATTACACAGAGTGTCGGATGTGCAGCTTTGAGGGCCTTGATCGCACGCGGCACGAGGCCTGTGTCGTTGTGACATTCCTCGGCACCGGAGGTTTTCAGCTCCTCGACGATGGCTGGAAAAATAACCACCGCGGGAATGCCGAGTGCGTGGGCCTCACCGGCTTCTTTGACAAGGCCGTCAATCGACCACCGAGTGCAACCTGGCATCGAATCGATGGCTTCGTTCACATCCTTATCGTGGACAAAGAGAGGATAGATGAAATCGGACGCCGACAGCGTGGTCTCACGAACGAGAGCACGGACAGCGGGGGACTTTCTATTTCGGCGCGGGCGGATCATGGCTCTTTATTAACCACGGAAGGCACGGAAGACACGGAAATTTTTCGAGGATGTTCTTAAATATCTAGGAATGGATGATGCGGTCGGCGCCCATCGATGTGTGAGCAGGGTCGGTTAGAGGCCCGTGCAAGGGAGCTTGACCGCACGCTATTACCTGATCAATATCGATATAATGTCAGACCATGCGCAAAGATCCCTTATCGTCCACGAACAACTTCGTGGTATAATCGCCGTCACGAGTAAGCTTCCTCTGTAAACTACCGATGATCTTTCCATCGCTTATACTCCAGGGGTAGCCGCTCCCTGTGAGGCTATCGCCGCGGATCCTAGCAAGGGGTGGGATCTCACGATTAAGCGCAACAGTGTCGCTGTAGTTACCGATGGCACTGCCGTGCTTGGCCTTGGAAACATTGGTCCGCTTGCCGCCCCTCGCCGCCCTCATCAATGCCGCCAAGGTAGTGGGCAAGGATCCCGCCGACATGAAAATCGTCATCAGTGGGGCGGGGGCTGCGGGTACAGCCATCGCCAAGCTGCTTCGATGTATCGATCAAGATCCAGCAGTTTGCACTTCAGTTAAGGAGGTGAGCGTCTGTGATCGGAACGGAGCCATCCATCGCGATATCCCCAATCTTAGTGTTGAAAAGAGGTCGTTGCTACAATGATCTAACAAAGTAAATCTATCAGGGAGTCTCAAGGAAATGCTCGTGGGGGTTGACGTTTTTGTGGGGGTAAGTTCTGGTGGCCTTTTGTGTGCCGATGACATCCGCACCATGGCTGACCAGCCAATCGTTTTCCCTATGGCTAACCCCACTCCAGAAATTAGCCCGGACGGGGCCTTTAAGGGTGGGGCCGCCGTTGTAGGCACGGGGCGCAGTGACTATCCTAACCAAATTAACAGCGTGCTCGCTTTCCCCGGGATTTTCCGCGGAGCTCTCGATGTCAAGGTTCCACGTATCACGGCAGAAATGAAAATAGCGGCTGCACATGCCCTTGCCGGCTCGGTCGCTGTTCCCGTTGGCGGGCGCGTGCTGCCGTCACCATTGGACCGAACAGTTTCCCCGCTCATCGCAAAGGCTGTCCGCCGGACTGTTAGCGAAGACTAATGCGTAGTGCTGACGATCGGGTTTCTTGTTACGAACAGATGAGTTCGTAGCCGTCTGGATTATCCTTAATGGTCCAGCCAAGAGCCGTGAGTTCGTCACGGAGTTGATCGGAGGCTGCCCAGTCTTTGTTTTGCTTGGCTTGCCAACGACGCTCGGCTAGGTCTTTGACTTCAGCAGGGATGTCACCCGTCTCTTCTTCAACAGGCAATTCGAGGCCGAGAGCGTTAAGGATGGCGTCAAATACAGCAAGATTCACGGCAGCCTCATCACCTTCAAGTTTCTGCGCAGCCTTAAGACCAGAGAATAAATGACCCAGCGCGGCTGGCGTATTAAGATCACGGTTGAGCGAATCCCAAGCGGGGGAGAATAGTGAATTCTGAATAGTGAATAGTGAATTTGAACTGTCGCCTGCGGCGATCGATAAGGCTTCACGTCCCTTGGCTAGTTTAGCGAGGGCTTCCTTCGCTGCATGTAGGGAATCTAACGTGAAGTTTAGTTGCTTACGGTAGTGGCCAGAGATGAGCACGTAGCGCACTTCCATGGCGGTGTGTCCTTTTTCTGCAAGGTCTTCGATGGTGTAGAGAGTTCCTTTCGATTTGGACATTTTGCCGCCATCGACCAAGAGGTGGGTACTGTGAAACCAATGGGCGGCAAAACCACCACCGCAGGAGCATTGGCTTTGGGCGATTTCGTTTTCATGGTGTGGGAATACAAGATCTTCGCCACCAGCGTGCATATCGAAGTCGTTGCCAAGATACTCTTTGATCATGGCGGAACACTCGAGGTGCCAGCCAGGTCGGCCATCGCCCCACGGAGACGACCAGTGGTTATCTCCGTCTTCAGGTTTACGTGTTTTCCAGAGAACGAAATCAGCAATGGAGTCTTTTTCATACTCATCGGCATCAGCTCGTTCGTTCTGAGTCTTGCCGAGATCAAGCTCGCGGGTGTCGAGGTGGGAAAGTTTTCCGTAGTCAGGGAAGGAGGCAACGCTGAAATAGACGGAGCCGTCATCGGAGGCGTAGGCATGGCCTTTTTCGACCAACTTCTCGATCATCTCGATCTGCTGTGGGATATGTGCAAGGGCGCTGGGCTCGATGTGGGGGGGGAGGCAGCCGAGGGCGATGCAGTCGATGTGAAACTTTTCCGTCCAGCCAGCTGTAAATTCCTTGAGTGTCTTTCCCGATGCCTGAGCATCACGGATCGTCTTGTCGTCGACGTCAGTGATATTTCTAACATGGAGTGTCTTCATGTCATCAGTTTCAAGCACGCGACGGAACACGTCCTGCATCACAAAGGTGCGAAAGTTTCCAATATGTGCCGGGCCGTAAACAGTGGGGCCACAGCAGTAGAAACGGAAGGTCTCGCCATCGATTGGCTTAAGCTCGCGCTGTTGGCGGGTGAGGGTGTCGAAGAGGTGCATTGGTTGATTGGTTGACTAGTTCATTAGTTGACTAGTCGTTGGTGGTGGAGATGTTTTTGCGGATGGAAGTAATGTAGGCGTTGAGGCGTTTGTGGAGGGTTTCGAGTTGCTTGTAGAGTTCGCGACCCTGCTCTTTTGCAATAAGGTTTCTGTGGACTGCCTTTTCGATCCAAGTTTGAGTTTCGGTGAGTGATCCACGTGAATAGTAACAGAATTTGATGTTTTCCTTATGGTGAAAACGGCCATGACCCTCAGCTATATTGGCTGCGATGGAGTCGGCGGAGCGTATGATCTGCTGGCCCACGGTGTTTTTTGCGGTGTAATCCCAATCAATAACCAGCGACCAAACGGCTTCGCCAATGGGCATGGCATCACGATAAATCTCAAGTTTATTGATAGAGTCTGGCATGAAGGAGTCAGGATTTGAACTAATGAACCAATCAACGAGTGAACTAATCAACGCCCGGCAGGGCATCCCTCTGGAAGGCACGCAAGTTAAACTCGGGAAGGATGGAGAGGAAATGATCGAAGATGTCAGATTGTATATCCTCAAACTTTCCCCAAGCATTGTCGGTGGTGAAGACATAAATCTCGATTGGGATGCCGTGTTCACTCGGCTGGAGTTGGCGCACAAGTAATGTTTGGCTCTCAGAAATCTTTGGGTGGTTTTTTAGATACTCACGGATGTAGGCGCGGAAGGTGCCCAGGTTACTGAGAGCACGGGCATTAATATGGTTAGCTGGATCGGCGTTTTCAGCGTTCCATGTCTTGATTTCCTCTTCTGTTTCGGAAAGGTAGTCTTTTAGCAGGGTGATACTGCGTAATCGAGTGAGGGTTTCGTTATCGAGGAACCCGACGGTAGAGATGTCGATGTTGACGGAGCGCTTGATGCGTCGGACTCCGGAGTTTTCCATACCACGCCAGTTTTTAAAGCTATCGGAGATCAGTGCATAAGTTGGTATAGTCGTGATGGTTTTATCCCAGTTGCGCACCTTGACCGTGGTGAGTGCGACTTCGAGCACTTCTCCATCGGCACCAAATTTAGGCATTTCGATCCAATCGCCTCGTGCCACCATCCGGTTGGCTGAAAGCTGGATGCCAGCGACAAGTCCCAGAAGGCTATCCTTGAAGATCAGCATGATGATTGCCGTCATCGCTCCGAGACCGGAGAAGATGAGAATGGGGGACTTTCCGATCAGTGTGGAAACGATGAAAATGATCGCAGCCAGAATCAGGAGGATCTTGATGACTTGGAAAAAGCTCTTGATCGGGAGTTCTTTAGACGCCTCAAACCGACTATAAATACGCTCTACGATATTGAGCACTGAATTGATGGCCAGGAATGACAGGATGATGATCGCTATTTTTGCTGTGGTCTGGATGAATCCGGAGAAAATGGGGACGCCATCGTGATGGGTGACAATGGCGTGCGGTGCAACGTTGAGAATAATCACCGCTGGGACGAGCAAGGAGAGCCATTTGAAGAGTCTACTATTGAGCAGCTCATCATCCCATGTGGTGCGGGTCTTTTTAACGACACGGGAGACAATTCCTACGACAATTTTGCGAACGATAAAGTAAGCTAAAAAGGCTAGGATTAATACCGTGAGTAATAGCACAGCATCGATAACGAGACTATAGTGCCAATCGAGTTCGTCGTGCTTCTGTTGAAAAAACCACGTTGAGAGCTTGTTGTGCCAGTTGTTCACGTCATTTCCGTGCCATATCAAGTCCTTAGGAGCAAGGAGAATGCATGTGTAATCACGGTTATCGACCACTTTTCAGCGTTGCAGTTATCCAGAGATGGTGCAGAGTTTGTGACCGATGAAATACGCTATTTTCTGTTTACTTGCGATTGTAACGCCCCTGCTGACTAGCTGTATCGACGGCGAAGAGGAGGTGTATATTAAGGCCGATGGCTCTGCGAAGGTTAAGGCTGTTTATCGTGTCCCAGGTATCCTGTTTTCAGCCGAGGATGCTGAGGAGCTAAAAACGAATATTACCGAGGGGATAGAAAAGCAAAAAAATTTGCAGTTGATCGCGAATCGGGTCGATAAGGAAAACGGCACGAGAATTATTACGATCGAGATCGAAACTGACGATATGATGGCTCTCGAAGGGGTGCTGGCCGACCACACTCGCGGGGTAAATCCAAGTAAGGCAGACAAGATGCTGCACGCTATCATGGGCACGATCACGGTGAACCTTGATGGTCTCAAGGCAGGGCTGCAGAGAGACGTGGACTTAGGTCCACTACTCGACGCGAACTTGGGTAAAAACAGCGCATCCATCCTCGGCGATTCTGAATTTCGCTATATCGTCCACCTGCCTGCAGCGGCTGAAACAAGCAACGCTCATACGGTGGAGGACAACGGTCGCACACTGAAGTGGGCGTTCAAGCTTCGAGAGTGTCGAGATAAGCCGATTTCCCTCAATATGGTGGCATCCATCCCGCTGCCGTGGTGGGTTTACGCTATGGTGGTTCTCGGTCTGCTTGTGTTGGCGTGGGCGATTTTTGCCTTTGCCAAGAAGTGGAGGGCTAGGCGGTTGCAAACCGCCGCCACGGCATAAAAAATCCTTCCCCGAATTAACGGAGAAGGATGGTAAATTTTATCCAGGAGTGAATTACTTCACGCCCCTCTTACTGAGGCGGGTTCCTTTGGTGGAACCTTGACGGGCCTTGAACTTAGGGTTGCTCTTGCAGATGACGTAGAGAGTGCCCTTACGCTTGACGACTTTGCAGTCTTCGTGGCGGCGCTTCATGGAGAGGAGTGAGGAAAGAACTTTCATGGTTTAAAGTTTGGTAAAGTGTGTTGAGAAAAGGTTTAGACGGATGTCGGGACGCGGAAAATACTCAGATTGGATGCTGTGTAAAGTCTATTTCTGGGAAAATAGCCTTAATTTTCTAGATTTCAATGGCTGTGACCGATAAAACACCGGGTTGAGCCGCCATTTTCGCAATGAATTCAGCATCTGGAGCGGAATCCAGCTCGATGACATTGAGTGCGACACCCAAGGACTGGTTACGGGCGAGGGAAAGGTTGGCGATGTTGAGGCCCGCATCTCCAAGAGCTGTTCCCACGAGGCCTACGATGCCTGGGCGGTCGTCGTTGCGGACGATCAGGAAGTGGCCCTTGATGTTGGTATCGACGAATAGGCGGTCGATTTCGACGATCCTTGGGGTTTGACCAATAATCGTGCCTGCAACGCGGAATTTTTTACCATCCTTACGAAGCTCAACAACGATCAGCTCGCTGTACTCGGTTTTGGCATTGATCACGGAATCGACCAGTTCCAAGCCCATGTCGTGTGCGACAGATGGTGAGTTGACGATATTGACTTGGCCATCCGGGCGGGCGGTTTCGAGATATCCTGTCAGAACGGTGCGGGAAATGAGAGCCGTGTCTTTTTCAGCAATGTCACCGTGGTAGGAAACGCGCAGCGCATCCGGGTTGGCTGGCCCGAGCTTGGCGATGAACTTACCCAGGGAGGTGGCAAGTTCGAGGTAACCACCGATTTCGGCTAGGGCACCGGCGTCGAGTGATGGCATGTTGATCGCGTTGCGAATCTCACCTGTTGTGAGGAAATCGCGCAGTTGCTCAGCGACTTGGATGCCGACATTTTCCTGAGCCTCATTGGTGGATGCACCGAGGTGAGGAGTGAAGGAGATGTGTTTCGGCTGGTCAAAGAGAATGTGATCGG
>TARA_B110000908_G_scaffold51021_1_pt1 | contig 57666 bp, 50 predicted proteins | sample TARA_B110000908 | Tara Oceans TARA_B110000908 (sample SAMEA4398067) | marine metagenome | biome: Polar Biome; feature: [DCM] deep chlorophyll maximum layer (ENVO:01000326); material: water (ENVO:00002006), including particulate matter (ENVO:01000060) such as... | depth 36 m
GGAGTAGTGGTCATGTAACTCCAAACGCAGAAGAATTATTTTCAGGAAATTACTCGGTAGTAGTAACTGATGCTTCTGGATGCCAATTGATCGATTCTGTTTCTGTTTTAGAAAACTCACAAATACTTACTAGTACTTCGTCAACAACTAATACTTGTTTTGGATACTCCGACGGAAGTGCATCAATCATTGCTTCAGGGGGTACTGGTAATTTATCTTACTTGTGGTCTAATCAAAATCAACAAAATTCTGTTTTCGGACTTTCTTATGGTAATTACTGGGTAATAACCGAAGATGATTTAGGATGTAAAGTGATTGATACTGTTTTAGTTGATCAGCCTACAAATCTAAGGGTAATGTTAAATTCTACGAACGTTCTTTGTAACGGAGATTCTACTGGTCAAATTTCTTCATCAGTTATTGGTGGAACACCATTTTTAAATGGTTCTTATACTTATTCTTGGTTGTTACAAGGACAGTCAGTAGGTTTCAACTCTCCAAATATTTTCAACCTAGCTGCATCACAGTTGCCTTACGAACTAATAGTAACGGATTATAACAATTGTACTTCTAACGGATTTGTATTTGTAGCAGAGCCAGAAGAATTAAAAATTGACACAAGTGAGTTAATCCCTGCTTATTGTGAAAATATTGCAACTGGAAGTGCTTCTGTAATTGCTTTTGGAGGTTATTTAAACACAAATAGCGAATATCAGTTTTCTTGGAATGAAGGAAATCAAACTTCTATGTTAGTTGATTATGTTTCTGGCAATTATGTTGCTTATGTAGAAGATGATAATGGTTGTTTAGATTCAATGCTAATAGAAATTCCATTAGTTACCACATTTGAGTCAGAAATGGATTCTACTCCTTTAAATTGCTTTGAAGATAACTCGGGTCAGGCGATAGTATCAATTGAAGGAGGATTTGGTCCATTTGTATATAATTTTAATTGGCCAAGTGGAAGTGAGCAATATGTAATGAATACAGAATCCTTTTTAAAGTCTACTCTTCCCGCTGGTGTTACAAGTGTAGTGGTTACGGATGTAAACGGATGCTCATTAACTGATCAAACAATGATTACTCAACCAAATCAATTATTATTTGATGTAATGAAAGATAATGATGAAAGCTGCTCAGGAGATGTGTCTTCCTGCGATGGCCAAATCACAATTAATATTTCTGGAGGAACTGGTGATTATCATTATCAATGGACTGATTTAAACAATAACTTAATTGATAGTGTAACTTCAGCTAATTCGTCTATGCTAGCCTCTGATTTATGCAGTGGCTTCTATCAATTTGAAATTGTTGATGAAAAAGGTTGCAATGCTAGTAATAGTGGTAATGGTCTGCCTATTCCTGTTGAGATAGTTTCAGGATACAATGTAATGTCCTCTATTGATCTGAATTCGTATAACAATAACATTAGCTGTTATGGTGATACTGGTGCTTCAGCATCGGTTTTAAATCCTAATTCATTATTTAATTATAGTTGGTATATTGATGGTGATTTCTTTTCTACAGGACTCGAATCTGATTTAACAGCTGGGATTGTAACCTTGCTTGCTAATTATGGTGAATGCAATACTATCTCACAAGAATTAATGATAAATCAGCCTTCACCAACAATTGTTTCAGCTGAGATTGTTGATATAGTTTGTAATGGAGCAAGCTCTGGTTATGTTTCGGTACAAGCCATTAATGAGCAAGGAATGCAATTCAATTGGTCAAATGGAATGCAAACTAATAACTTAAGTTCTTTGTCTGCAGGTGTTTATAGCTTGTCTGTTACTAATTCAGATGGATGTATAACTAACTTTGATTTTGAAATTTCCGAGCCATTACCTATAGTGGTTGATGCAAGCGTTACATCAGTGAGTTGTAACAATGGAGATGATGGAATAGTATCAATTGATATAAGTGGGGGGCAAGAGCCATATAGTATTGATTGGCAAGGTCAGGATCCTTTAAATATAAGTGCTGGTTCTTATTCGGTTATTATAACTGATGCTAATTCTTGTCAGTTTAGCGCTGATTTTGATGTTGAAGAGCCATCGTCAGTAAATGCCTTTTTTAATGTGAATTCTATTCCTTTCAATGGTTCTGCTAGTGGAGGAACACCGCCATATACCTATGAATGGTTATACTTTGGTAATCAGGATAGTTTTGGTTCTAGTTTTAATCCAACACAGAATGGAGCATATACTTTAGTAGCAACGGATGATAATGGATGTCAAGGTGTAATGACATTGGATTACAACGCTGCATCAGTAGGTCTTGATGAAGAAATCGAAAATAGTTTCAATATCTTCCCAAATCCAATGAAGAACTTTTTAACTATTGAGGCGCTGAGTTCTTCTAGCGAAGTTGAGTTTACATTAGTAGACTCAAGAGGAAGGGTGTTGATGAGCAAAATGTTTACAAACAGCCTTGTTGTTAATAGAGAAAATCTTGCTTCAGGCTTATATACAATCAACTTAAAGTCAAATTTTAAAAACCAAAAAACTAAATTAATTATTTATGAATAAGTATTTATTACTTTTCATAACCTTAACATTTATATTTTTAAAAACAACGAAATCACAAGTTTCAATTAACATTGGAGGCCAGTTTGATGACCCTCAATTCTTGGTTGATGAAGTCTTATTGGGGGTTGGTGTAGTAGCCTCTAATTTCTCTTACATGGGTGATTCTATACAAGTGGGAACCTTTGATGCCAGTAGTTCTAATTTAGGTATTTCTTCAGGAGTGGTTATTGGAACTGGCGATATTAGAAGTTTAGATCCTAATTTCACTGCTTTTACTGGTTTTGTAAACGTATCCCCTGTAGTTCAGGATCCTGATTTATTGGCTGTAGCAAATTCTGTTCCAGAATTAATTGGTGAGAGTTTTGTTGTTAATAGCATTAATGATGTAGCAGTTTTAGAGTTCGATTTCGTAGCCTCTAGCGATACTTTGTCATTCGACTATATCTTTGGTTCATCTGAATATTTTTTATTTGAAAATACTGCCTTTAACGATGTGTTTGGCTTCTTTATTTCTGGTCCTGGAATAGTTGGTCCTTACTCTAGTCCGACTGGTTTTCCTAATGGCTCTGTTAATATTGCAGTTGTTCCTGAGTCTTCGCCAGAATTACCAATTACGGTTTCATCTGTAAATAGTTTTTTAAATTCCAGTTTTTTTGTAACTAACCAAGGGTTTACAACAGTTGCGTCAGTAAGAGGATTTACAACCCCTATAGAGGCGCGAGCTTTGGTTCAGTGTGGTGAAACCTATCATATTAGACTAGCAATTGCTGATGGTACTGATGGCGCTCTTTCTTCATTTATTTTTCTAAGTTCAAATAGTTTTAATTCTCCTGAAGTTTTAGTTTCTAATAGTCTTGATGGTCAGTTACTAACGGATTTAGAAATTCCTTGTAATTCTAATGTTGATCTAATTGTTCAGCTTCCTTATTTACAAGGCTATGATTTTAATTGGAATACTGGAGATACTACTCAAAGTATTAGTGTTTCTGAAGGGGACTATTGGGTAACAATAACAAACGATCAGAATTGTTCGTTTAGTTCGATAGACACTATAAAAGTAAGGTATAAAAATCAACCATCTTTTAGTTTAGAAGATGACCTAAAAGTATGTAGTGGTGATAATATTCTTTTAAAAGTTGATACTATTATTTCGGGAACTCCTCCTTACAATTACTATTGGTCAAATGGATATGCTAATGAAGAGATTACAGTTAGTTCGGGAACTTATCATTTAACTTTAACAGACGCTAACGATTGTTCTGCTATCGATAGTGTTACTATTAGTGAATTAATAAGACCTAGTGCGAACTTATTAGGAGAGATTTCTCAATGTTTTGATTCGGATGATGAACTTACAATGAATTTTCAGTTTACTGGAGATCCACCATTCATAGTTAATTATGGTTTATATCAAAATCAATTTATTGATACAACAAACCTTTCTAGCTTTTACAAAGTTGTTGATGAAGTAGGCGTTTATTCTATATTTCAGTTTAAAGATAATTTATGTTCTGGGAACTTTAATGGTGAAGGAAAGATTAATAAACTTCCTTCTTTTTCAAGTTCTATATCAGGAAATAAAGAAATTTGTTTTGGAGAGGATGCTATATTAGAAGTTAATGTCGATGGAAGAACACCTCCTTACGACATCACTATAACAAATCAATTTTACAATGTTGTTATCGAAGATGTGTCTATGAATCCTTTTCGATTATCAATTAAAGACACAGCATTATATAAAGCCTATATTGAAGATGAAAATGGTTGCAAGTCAGACATAAACCATGGTTCTGCAAATGTAACTTATAAAGCTCTTAATGAGCCAAACATAATTCCTCCGATTCAAACGGCTTTTTGTCAAGTTGACTCAGCAATTGAGCTATTTTCTGATTTAGAAGGTGGTACCTGGAGTGGAAAAGGAATTACTACAGATGGATTGTTTGTTCCGGCAAATGCTATTAAAGGAGAAGGGTATATTTATTATACTTATCCTGAAAATTGTAATGAAGGTGATTCCGTTTTGTTTACTGTTGGCTGTGATTACAACATATTTTTTCCTGATGTATTTACTCCAAATGGAGATGGTATTAATGATGCTTTCAGGCCTCAAAGTAATAATGTTTTAGAATTTAGTTTAGATATTTTTGATAGATGGGGTTCTCTTATATATTCTACTAATGACATTACACTTTTGTGGGATGGAACGTTCAAAGGAAGGCTAGTTCCTCTAGGAGATTATACTTACATGGCCAATTTTTACGCTAAGAATGCTAAGTTTTATAATAAAATAGGTACAGTTAGTGTGATTTATTAAAAAAAGTATTATATTTTTGTTGTATAACCTTATGAGTGTGCCTTAATAGCAGATTCATTGTACTATAAAAATAATGAATAGATTCTTAACCTTTTTTATTCTGTTTAATGTTATTTGTTTTAATCAAGCAAATGCTCAATTAACAGTTGATAATAACACTCCAAACGATAATCCAATTCTTTTAATTGATGATATTTTATTAGGTGGTGGTGTAGTTGCTTCCAATCATTCTTATATGGGAGATTCTATTCAGATAGGGTATTTTGACGGTTCTAACTCTAATTTAGGTTTATCTAGCGGTATTGTAATGTCTACTGGTGATATTAGTATTTTAGATCCTGACTTCGCTGGTTTTGGAGACTTTGTAGATGTTGTGCCTGATGTTACTGATCCAGATTTATTAAATGTAGCTAATTCTGTGCCTGCATTGATAGGTCAGACTTTTACTGTTAATAGCATAAACGATGTGGCTGTTTTAGAATTTGATTTTATTCCAACTAGTGAGCAGTTGTCATTTAAGTATGTTTTTGGCTCTCAAGAATATTTTGCTTTCGAAAACTCTGCCTATAATGATGTTTTCGGATTTTTCTTATCTGGGCCTGGAATTACTGGTCCATATTCTAGTCCCGCAGGTTTTCCTGACGGATCTGTTAATATTGCTGTAATACCTGGCTCAAACCCTGAGTTGCCTGTTACAATTTCATCTGTAAATGCTACAGTAAACCCTGGTTTCTTTGTTAATAACCAAGGATTAGAAACTGTTGCTGATGCAGACGGTTTTACAACTGTTATAACTGCTGAAGCTACTGTTCAGTGTGGTGAGTTATACCACATTCGTTTAGCAATTGCTGATGGGTCTGATGGTGGTTTGTCTTCTTATGTTTTTTTAGAAGAAAATAGTTTTACTTCACCAGAATTAAATATTGTTAATAATGCTGGTCAAGATAGTTCTTACATTGAGGTAGGATGTGGAGAAGAAGTTACGTTTACTGCTGAGCCAAGTGAACCCGGAAATTATACTTATTCATGGAATAATGGTGCTACTACTCAATCTATTACTGTTGGAACAGGAGATTACATTGTTGAGGTAACTAGTGATGCAAATTGCGCTATATTATCTGATACTTTTCATGTTGAGGTTATTAACACCGTTTCATTAGAAATTGGAGATGATTTATCAGTATGCTTAGGAGATGAGGTTGATTTAAGTATACAATCAGTTGGTGGAAATGCTCCGTTTACTTATTCCTGGAGTACGGGTGAGTCTTCGGCTTCGATTTCTGTACCTGCAGGTACATATACTTTAGACATTACAGATGATAACAATTGTTCTGCTCAAGATCAGATTACAGTTGTTGGTGTTGATAGGCCAACAGCAACACTTTCTGGTGGTGGTACTATTTGTGCAGGCTCTAACTCAGGAGTTCCATTAGACTTTGTCTTTACTGGTTCGCCTCCGTTTAGTTTCATGTATCAGAGCGAAAACCAACAATTTTTTCAAGAGAGTCAGTATTTTAATATGGTCGATATTTCTATTTTTAATGGCTCTTACGATATGATGGAGGTTTCCGATGCTAATTGCATTGGAACAGTTGAGGGCCAGGCTATTATTGATACAAACTCTTTGCCATCTTCAAAAATATTAGGTGGTGATATTTTATGCTTAGGAGACAGTAGCTTAATTGAAATAGAAATAGATGCAAACATTCCTTATAGCTTAGCATTGAATAATGGAGATTATAATGTTGTTTATGATAATTTAGAGTCTAATATCTTTACTATGTACGCAACGGATGCAGCATTATATAGCGTTCAGTATGTTGAAGATATTAATGGTTGTAGGTCTGAGCGTAATTTAGGAGAAGCATTAGTTGCTTTCAAACCTTACAAAGACCCACAAATACTAACTTATATTGATACTATAGTTTGTCCTATTCATCCATCGTTCCAGATTGAGTCTTTAAATGAAGGTGGTCTTTGGTATGGTAACGGCTTAGATAACACTGGAATGTTTAATCCAATCTATGCAGGTGTTGGTAAACATTGGTTAACTTATTCATATCCAAACAACTGTAATGAAATGGATTCCCTTTTGTTAGAAGTTGGTTGTGATTTACAAATCTTTGCTCCTAACTCATTCTCACCTAATGCAGATGATGAAAACGAGTTGTTTGTAATTCAGGGAAACAATATTATTGATTTTGAAATCTCCTTATTTAATCGTTGGGGAAAACAAATGTTTTACTCTAACGATATTACCAATTCGTGGGATGGATCTTTTAATGGATCTATCGTTCCTGTAGGAACTTATTCTTATGTTTTGAAAGCATTTGGAAGAGATGGTCAATTAGTTACAAAGTCAGGTAATGTAATTGTCATCAAATAATATTCTGTTAAAAAGTTTCTTTGTTTATTACATTTTGTTTGAATTGCTTTTTAAATCTTTGTTGAAGTGATTTTTGTCGATGTAATATTACCATTCCCCCTTTCTGACACCTATACTTTTGAGGTGCCGGACTCCTTTCAAACTATTGAACCAGGCTATAGAGTAGTCGTCCAATTTGGTAAGAAAAAAATATATACAGCAATAGTATACAAAGTACACAATGTTCAGCCTGAGGGTTACATTGTTAAACCAATAATTGATGTTGTAGACTTTAGACCTATAATAAACAACACTCAATTAAAACTCTGGAAATGGATAGCGGATTACTATTGTTGTTCTTTAGGAGAAGTAATGAATGTTGCGTTACCATCTTTTCTAAAGCTTTCTAGTGAAACTATATTTGTTTCTACTCATTCTGATTTTTCTCAAGATGAATTAAGTGACCAAGAATATTTGGTTTTTGAAGCACTCCAATTATCAGAAAAGCTTAATTTAAAAGAAATTGAATCTATACTTGAAACTAAAAATATTTTTCCAGTTTTAAACGAATTGTTAAACCGTCAAGTAATAGAAGTGCATGAAGAGTTAAATGAAAAATTCAAACCTAAATCTGTTCGATTTGTAGAACTGTTGTCTCATGAGATTGATTATTCTTCTTTGAAAAATGCAAAAAAACAGATTGAAGTTCTACATTATCTTTCTAAAATATACGTTGCTGATCCTCAAGAAAAGGTACTTTTAAAAACATTAATGTCTGAAACGGCTTGTTCTTATACTTCTTTAAAATCTTTAGAGTCTAAGAAGTTGATTAACGTTTTTGATCAGGAGATTAACAGAATTGAAGAATTTAATCTTGAAAATAAAAGTACTTTAAATTTAAGTGATAAGCAGACTTTAGCTTACGATCAAATTAATGAAGGGTTTGTAGACAAAGATGTTGTTTTACTTCATGGAGTAACTGCTAGTGGTAAAACTGAAATTTACATTAAGTTAATTCAAGAAGCTCTTTCTAGAAACAAACAGGTTTTATATTTATTACCTGAGATTGCTCTTACTGCTCAGATCATAAACCGTCTTCGTTTGTACTTTGGAGACAGTGTAGGGGTATATCATTCTAAATACAATAATCACGAAAGGTTAGAGGTTTGGAGTGATCTAAGCCAGGGTAAAAGGTTTTCTGTGATAATCGGGACAAGGTCATCTTTGTTTTTACCTTTTCAAAACTTAGGCTTAATTATTGTTGATGAAGAGCATGAAAATTCTTTCAAGCAATACAATCCTAACCCAAGATACCATGCAAGAGATTGTTCGGTTGTTCTGGCTAAATTAAGTGGTGCTAAGGTTCTGTTTGGATCAGCAACCCCTTCAATAGAATCTTATTATAATGCAAAGAATAATAAGTATTCTTTAGTAGAGCTTCATACTCGATTTAATAATGTGAAATTGCCAGAGGTTGAAATAATTGATTTGAAATATTTGAGGCACCGAAAATTATTGAAATCAAATTTTTCCGATCAATTATTAGATGAAATACGTAAAGCTTTAGATAAAAAAGAACAGATTATAATTTTTCAAAATAGGAGAGGTTTCGCTCCGGTTAGTATTTGCAAAGATTGTGGCTGGACGGCTCAATGTAATAGTTGCGATGTAAGTTTAACTTATCACAAACATTCCAATCTTTTAAAATGCCATTATTGTGGATATTCTCATGCACAAGTTTCTAATTGTCAAACTTGTGGCGGTACAGAGATTAGCGTAAAAGGTATGGGTACAGAAAAAATAGAGGAGGAGTTAAGTGCTCTTATGCCCGATGCCAGAATTAAGCGAATGGATTTAGATACTACATCTAAAAAAAATAGCCATCAAGATATAATTACAAATTTTGAAAACCATAATATAGATATCTTAATAGGTACCCAAATGGTTACTAAAGGACTTGATTTTGATAACGTTAGTATTGTTGGGGTTATTAACGCTGATAACATGTTAAATTTCCCAGATTTTCGTTCTCATGAAAGGTCATTTGATTTAATGGTTCAAGTTTCGGGAAGAGCTGGTAGAAAAGATAAACAGGGTAAGGTAATTGTTCAAACCTATTCGGCCGATCATGAAATTATAGATGCAGTTAAAAATTCTGATTTTTTGAAAATGTATAATTCTCAGCTTGCTGAAAGAAAGCTTTTTGATTACCCCCCATTTTTTAAGCTTATTCAAATTACTGTATCACACCGAAATAATGACATAACAAATCAGGCCGCAAGAGACCTTGCTATTGCGTTGAAAAAATCTTTTGGGTCCAATGTGTTAGGTCCCGAATATCCGCTTGTTTCTAGAGTTAAAAACAAATATTTAAAGAATATCTTACTTAAGATTGATGGTAATTCTTCTAACTCTAAAGTTAAATTACATCTTTTGAATTTGGTTTCTTGGCTAAATCAGCAGTCAAGTTACAAGTCTGTTAGAGTTATTATTGATGTTGATCCTATTTAAGAGCTCAGACAAGCTTTCCAAATAGAATCCTTTGGTGGTGGAGGAGCAATAATTTCAATTTTTTCTTTTTTTATTGGATGAATGAATTCAATTTTTCTAGCGTGTAGATGAATGCTGGCATCGGAGTTCGTTCTTTTAGATCCATATTTTATGTCACCTTTTATTGGACTTCCAATTGAAGATAACTGCACTCTAATTTGGTGATGTCTCCCGGTTTTAGGTTTTACTTCTAGCAAATAAAAGGAATCAAGGGATTTAATTAGTTTGTAATCAAGTTCTGATAGCAATGCTCCATTTTCCTCTCTATTAAAAGCGAAAGATTTATTCTTTTGTTGATTTTTTTTAAGATAATGGACAAGTCGACTGTTTTCTTCAGCTGGCTTGTTTTTAACTACTGCCCAGTATGTTTTCTTAACGGCTCTTTCTTGAAAAAGCTTATTTAATCGGCTTAGAGCCTTGCTTGTTTTTGCAAATAAAATAACTCCGCTTACTGGCCTATCAATTCTATGAACAACCCCTAGATAAACTTCTCCGGGTTTGTCGTATTTTTTTTTAATATAATCTTTTACGAACTCGCCAAGTGGTTTGTCTCCAGTTTTATCTCCTTGAATAATGTCAGAAGGTCTTTTGTTAACTGCAATTATATGATTATCCTCGTATAGGACATTTACCATCAGTATTGTTCTTTTTCATTAGGGAAGTCAACTGTTTTTACATCAGTAACATAATTTTCTACTGCAGACTTTATATCTTCAAATAGATTTAAATATCGACGTAAAAATCTTGGGCTAAATTCATGGGTCATTCCAATCATGTCATGCAGTACCAATACTTGGCCATCTACATCTTTTCCAGCTCCAATTCCAATTACAGGTATGCTTACTGTTTCAGCAACTTTTTTAGCTAGAACAGATGGTATTTTTTCTAAAACAATTGCAAAACATCCTGTTTTTTCTAGAAGTAAAGCGTCTTCGATTAGTTTGTCAGCTTCTTCATCTTGTTTGGCTCTAACGGAGTAGGTGCCAAATTTATATATGGACTGAGGAGTTAATCCTAAATGTCCCATTACAGGTATGCCTGCAGTTAGTATTCTTTCAACTGATTCTATTATTTCTTTACCTCCCTCTAGCTTAACAGAATGAGCACCTGACTCTTTCATAATTCTAATAGCAGAGCTTAAAGCTTCTTTAGAATTACCTTGGTAAGAGCCAAATGGCATATCTGCCACAATTAAAGCTCTATCTACGGCTCTTACTACAGAAGATGCGTGGTAAATCATTTGATCTAAGGTAATAGGAAGTGTTGTCTCGTGACCTGCCATAACGTTTGATGCTGAGTCGCCAACTAATATTACATCTACTCCTCCTTTGTCAACAATTTTGGCTAAGGTATAGTCGTATGCTGTAAGCATTGATATTTTTTCACCATTCATTTTCATTTCTTTTAATGAATGCGTAGTGATTTTTTTATAAGATTTCTTGTGTATAGACATTTTTAAAATTTAACAATAAATGCATTATTAAAACCTAATTCATTAACTTTCAATAGATAAGTTCTTGCAGAACTATAGTTTTCAAATCTTCCGCTTAAATAAATGAACTGGTTGTTTTCAGTATTAATCTTTGTTATTAATTCTAAGTTTTCAATATTAATTTCTTCATCAAATATACCTAGCTGAATTTTATAAACTGCATTTGTTTTGTTTGAGGCTTCGGTATTTATTTCTGATTGAAAATTTAGAATTTCTTCTTGGAACTTTTTGCTTTTTTCTAGCTCGTATCGGTAAGATTCAGCAAATTGAGCTGCTATTTGTTTTTGTTCGTCTAACTGAGAGTTTAATTTCTGATTTTCAAGATTCAACTTTTCCATGCTAGCTATATCATCCTGATTATTTATAGTTAGTTTGTTATGCTTTTTTATAAGTTCTTTTAACTCTTCATCTTTCATAACTAGAATTGAGTAGTCTTTGAATAGAGAAGAAATTGAGTCATTAAGAGTTTTGTTTTTAGAATTTAAGAAATCAATTGTTTCTTGATTTCTTAAATTTTTACTTTTGATATTTTTAATTTGAATATTTAAATTTTGAGACTTTACTTCTTGATTAGCTACTCTTTTTTCGCTTTCTAACAACTTACTGCTTAATTGAGAATTCTTTTTAGTTAACGCATTTTTTTTAGAATTGACATCAGTTAGTTGAGCTTTGATTTTTTCTTTCTGATCCGACATTGAATTAATTTTACTATTCAAATCGGAAATTTTCAAATCTTGACTTTTTATCTGATTTGATTGACTAACTATTTCTCTGTTAAGCTCTCTTTTTTCGTTTTCAATATTATTTGTTGAGTTTTTAAGTGATGTTATTTGACCATTTAATTTTTCGACTTGCTCTTCAAGTTTTTTGAGTTCAGACTTAGATTTGTTTATTTGATTTTCTTGATCAACTATTTTTCTGTTAAGTCCTAGAGTTTCACTTTCGTAATTTCCATTAGAGCTTTTTAAGTTAATGTTAGAGCTATTGGCGTCTTTCAGTTTTTGCTCTGACTGTTTTAATTGTGTGCTTAGTGAGGAAACCTCAATTGTTTTTTTGTTAAGTTCTGATGTAGAGTTAGATAAGTTGGTCTGAATTTTACTTAACTCATTAATTTTTATATCTAATTGGTTTAAGAGTTCGCCATTCTTATTCTCTAAGCTATTTGATGTTTTTTCATAGCTAAGTATTGCTTTTTTAAAATCGCTTGATTCCGAAGCTATTTTGTTTTTATATGCATTAGCTTCTTCTAGCTTCGAGTCTAAACCCTTTATTTTGTTTTCCAAAGCCTCTTTTTCAGATTTAAGATTAGCTTCTCTTTGTTTGTTGTTATTTAATTCTTTAGAAGAATTACTGTTCTCTGCTCTTAGTTGATCTACTAAAGTTTGGTTAGAATTAATGTCTTTTTGTAATGATAAAATATCATTCTCTAATTTTAAAATTTTGTCATTGGCATTGTTAAAGTCAACAGTAGAAACTTTGCCTCCTTCTTTATGTATATGAACGTAATCTATTCTTGCTTGACTTTGTGCACCAATAAGGAAACCAAATCTACCTGTAATATACTCTGGAGATTCGAAAGTATTTACGTATTGAAAGTTAAAGTATAAGTCATACCTTCCTTTGTAACATAAAATATCAATGTAGTTAAACTCTCCATTTTCTTTTATGAAATCATTAGCAATCCATCCTTCATTATCTCTATTTCCACTTAAGTATTTACTGTCACCATTGTTTATTTGTCTAACGCGGTATTCCTTTTTGCTATTTATTTCTATGGATACTAGTCCATTTCCATCCAATTGAGTATTTAAAAGAATACCAACATATGATTCTTTAGAATTTGTAGGTATTAATTTAATTGATGTTTTAAGCTTATAATTTTCTTCGCTAAAAGGCGTTGAAGAGAAAATAGTATAGTCAGAAAGCTTATTATTCCTACTTAAAAACAGGTCTCCGTCGTCTACTATAAAGTAGTTTTCTGATGTAGTTTCGAAGCTAAATAGAGGAGATTTAGAGCTGAAATTTTCTATAAAAACCTCTGTGTTGAAGTTAGTTAGAGAGATTTGTTGACTCATAGCTGTACTCGTAACAACTAGGCTTATAAGTAGTAATAAATATTTTTTCATTTTGAATTTTAGTTTGAGTAAATGTAACATGTGTAAATCACATTTGAAAGTATAAATATAAATTATAAATTTGCATAATGAAAATATCATTACTATTAATCTTTACAGTCTTTCTGATTTTTACTTCTTGCGAAACTGATTTTGATGTCAACGCTGATTGGAAAGAAACAACAGTTGTTTACGGATTGCTAGATCAATCTATTGATACTCAGAGTGTTATTATTTATAAAGCATTTTTAGGAAATGAAAGTGCCTATGTTTTAGCTCAAGAAGCCGATTCAATTTATTACGGAGAAAATGATTTAGAAGTGATGCTTTTTGGTGTCTTAGATCAGGACACTATTCAAACAATTGAGTTGGAATATACTGTTACAGACAATAGATTTAGTGCAGGAGCAGATACTATCTTCTCAACCGAATATTCCGTTGAGTACATTACTACTGAAAATTTAAATACAGAATTAGTTTACCATTTAATGGTGCGTAATTTAGATACGGATAATATTGTTCGATCTAACACTGAATTGATATCGGACTTAGATATAAGTCCTGGTTTTGGTGATGTTAACTTTTTTAAGAATGATGAGTACCGAAATTATACTTTAAGGTGGGAGTCTTCTGCAAACGCAAGAATCTATAAACCTTATTTACGTTTTTATTATCTTGAAAAAAGTCAATTAACTGGAGAGGTTACCTATAATTATATAGAACAATCTTTTTCTGAAAGGCAATCTCAAAATGCCAATGGAGGAGAGTCGATGAAATTAGAATTAGGTGGTGAAAGCTTTTATTATTTTGTAAAAAACTCTATTGAAGAAAATACTTCTGTTACCAGAATCAACGCTGAAGAACTAAACGATGGTTTGCCAGAATCTAGTAGTTGGGTAGGAGGTATTGAATTTAGATTTGTTGTAGGTGGAGAGGCTATCTCTCAATATGTTTCAATAAATAATTTGCCTGGTTTGTTATTTCAAGATCCGCCTTCTTTTACCAATATTGAAAACGGAATTGGAATTTTTTCTTCTCGTTTAAACGCCAAGTTAGAAGGTCTTAAATTAGGTAATGAGTCTTTGGTAGAATTAGCTAACGGAGATATAACTCAAGATTTAGACTTTATCAATCCTTAATTGCTGACAAGCTGTCCTAACCTTCTGTCATTATTTCCTGTTTTTTTTCTTTTGTCTTCTTTGGCATACTCTTTGCAATTAGGTCTAATTGTAAACTTTGAATTAATTAAATTATATAAATATGAGCAAAATTATTGGTATTGACTTAGGAACAACTAACTCATGCGTTTCTGTAATGGAAGGGAATGAGCCTGTAGTTATTCCAAATAGCGAAGGTAAAAGAACAACTCCTTCTATTGTTGCATTTGTTGATGGTGGCGAAAGAAAAGTAGGGGATCCAGCAAAAAGACAAGCAATTACGAATCCTGAAAAAACAATTTCATCTATAAAAAGATTTATGGGTGAGTCGTTTAGCAAGATGTCTAAAGAGATTGGTCGTGTTCCTTACAAAATAGAAAAAGGCGAAAATGATACTCCTAGAGTAAAAATTGACGACAGATTATATACTCCTCAAGAGATTTCTGCAATGGTACTTCAGAAAATGAAGAAAACTGCTGAAGACTATTTAGGAACAGAAATTTCGGAAGCTGTAGTAACAGTTCCTGCATACTTTAATGACGCACAACGTCAGGCTACTAAAGAAGCTGGTGAGATTGCTGGTTTAAAAGTTAGTAGAATTATTAATGAGCCAACTGCAGCAGCATTAGCTTACGGTTTAGACAAAGCCGATCAGGATAAAACTATTGCTGTATTCGACTTAGGTGGAGGAACTTTTGATGTTTCTATTCTTGAACTTGGAGATGGTGTTTTTGAAGTTAAATCTACAAACGGAGACACTCACTTAGGTGGAGATGATTTTGACCAAGTCTTAATTGATTGGTTGGCGGACGAGTTTAATTCTGAAGAAGGAATTGATCTAAGAAAAGATCCGATGGCTCTTCAAAGGTTGAAGGAAGCTGCTGAAAAAGCTAAAGTAGAGTTGTCCTCAGGTGCTCAAACAGAAATTAACCTACCTTATGTTACTGCAACCGCTTCAGGCCCTAAGCACTTAGTAAGAACACTTACAAGAGCACAGTTTGAGCAATTAGCAGATAAGCTTATACAAGCTACTTTATCTCCTTGTCAGCAAGCATTAAAAGATGCAGGTCTTTCTAAGAGCGATATCGATGAAGTTATTTTAGTAGGTGGTTCTACAAGAATTCCTGCAATTCAAAATATTGTAAAAGAATTTTTCGGAAAAGAGCCTTCTAAAGGCGTTAACCCAGATGAAGTTGTTGCTATTGGTGCAGCTATTCAGGGTGGTGTACTTACCGGTGATGTAAAAGATGTTTTACTTTTAGATGTTACTCCGCTTTCTTTAGGTATTGAAACTATGGGTGGTGTAATGACTAAGCTTATAGAATCAAATACTACTATACCAACTAAAAAATCGGAAGTTTTTTCTACTGCTGCTGATAACCAACCTGCGGTTGATATTCACGTATTGCAAGGAGAGCGCCCTATGGCTAACGATAACAAGACTATTGGAAGATTTCAATTGTCTGATATTCCACCAGCACAAAGAGGAGTTCCTCAGATCGAAGTAACTTTTGATATTGATGCTAACGGAATATTGCAAGTATCTGCCAAAGATAAAGCAACAGGAAAAGAGCAAAACATTAAAATTGAAGCTTCTTCTGGTTTATCTGATGAGGAAATCGAAAGAATGAAAAAAGAAGCAGAAGCAAATGCTGATTCTGATAAAAAAGTGAAAGAAACTGCTGAGAAAATTAATGGCGCTGATGCTATGATTTTCCAAACAGAAAAACAACTTAAGGAATTTGGAGAAAAATTATCGGATGATAAAAAAGCTCCAATCGAAGCTGCTTTAGTCGAATTGAAAAAAGCTCATGAGAGTAAAGATCTTACGGCTATTGATTCTGCAATGGAAACAATTAACACCGCATGGAGTGCGGCTTCTGAAGAGATGTATAAAGACACTCAAGAAGGCCAAAGCCCTGAAGGTCAGCCTGCACCAGAAGCGTCTGCTGATGATGTAACTGATGTAGAATTTGAAGAAGTGAAAGAAGAAAAATAAGTTTTTTTACTCTAGTTTAAAAGCCCTTATCGTTGGATAAGGGCTTTTTTTTTGTTAGAAATAAAAATATTATTTTATTTTTACAAAACTTAAAGTGCGGTTGCCGAAAAGCATTTAAATAGAGTAGGCATAATTTATTGATCGAGTCAAAAATCATATTATTATCGCATAATAAATTTAATAAAATGAAAAAATTATTTTTTATACTTCTGGGCGTAATAACTCTTTGTAATGTGTCTTTCGCTTCTTTTCCTGTAAACGATGTTCAAATAGTTGAACTATCAGTTGAAGAAGATTCTTCTGACAATAGTATTTGGACTCAAATGACTGTTAAGCCATATAAATTTCATTTTGGAGGATTTATAGCTGGGTTTTTCTTAGGTTTTGTTGGTGTTGGCTTTGTTTACTTATTGAATAAAGAACCAGATGCAAGAAGAAGCGCTTGGTATGGGCTTGGAGTTTGGTTTATCTTATATCTGTTGTTAGTGGCTTTGATTCTTTCTGCTTTATCAAATAACGATGGCAATTCATATTACTACTACTAAAATATAATATATCAACTGATTTAATTTCTTAAATATATTATTTACTAGCCCTATCGATATCTCTTTTAAGATCTTTTTGTTTGAGGTCGTCTCTTTTATCGAATAATTTTTTACCCTTGGCTAAAGAAATTTCCATTTTAGCCCAGCCTTTTTCTGTAATGAATAGTTTTAGTGGAACGATAGTAAGTCCTACATCTTTTAATTTCTTTCTAAGCTTATCGAGTTCTTGTCTGTTTAGAAGTAGTTTTCTATCTCTTTTGGGTAGGTGGTTGGAATGTGTGCCAAACTTGTATTCTTCAATTTGCATGCCTGTAACAAATAGCTCATCGCCTTTAAAATTACAAAATGAGTCGGTAATATTGGCTTTTCCTAAGCGAATAGATTTTATCTCTGTTCCGCTTAACTGAATGCCTGCAACAAATTTATCTAAAAGATGAAATTCAAATCGTGCTCTTTTATTTTGAATGTTTACCGATTTCATGCTGCAAAGTTAATTCAATTATCCTAAAGCTACATCCAAAATCATCATTACAATGAAACCTAGAATAAGACCCATAGTTGCTAGGTCTGTGTTTCCTCCGGTTTGGCTTTCAGGAATAACTTCCTCGACCACAATAAATATCATTGCACCAGCAGCAAAAGCCAACGCATAAGGAAGAATTGGCAAAGCATATATAACGGCCGCTGCTCCAATTACAGCAAAAATAGGTTCTACAATTGCAGACATTTGTCCCCATCTCCAACTTTTTAATTTGCTAACTCCTTGTCTTCTTAGTGGCATAGAAACTGCAAATCCTTCCGGGAAATTCTGAATTCCTATTCCGATAGCCAAAGCAATTGCTGATCCCATTGTAAATACCGAGCTTTCGCCAAGCCCCATTATTTCGGGTGAAGCAATCGCTCCAAATGCAACTCCTACAGCTAATCCTTCTGGGATGTTATGAAGAGCAATAGCTAAAACTAAGAGAATTGTTTTGCGCCATTTTGTTGGCATCCCTTCTGCTTCTTCAATTTTTTTAAATAAGTGAAGGTGTGGAATAATTTTATCCAGTCCAAAAAGGAATAAAGCACCTAAAAAGAAGCCTACTGCAGGAGGGAACCATTTTGGTAAGTCTGACAATCCCATCTCGTTTTGCATTTCAACATATGCAATAGCGGGGGATAGGAGCGACCAAAAACTAGCAGCAATCATAACTCCACCCGTAAAGCCTAAAGAGGTGTCTAAAAGCTTTCTGTTACTCTTGTCAAAGAATACAACTAAAGCAGCCCCAAGTGCAGTTAGTGCCCAGGTAAAGAGGCCGGCTAATAAAGCTTGTAAGATTGGGTTTTGAACGATAAACCAATTATATAATTCTGTCATTATTTTTGTTTTATTAATAAATTCTTAGCTACTTCTGAACTAATGTGGTTTTTTGTTCCATTAATTTCAATTTCTAAAGAAAGATCAAAATCAATTTTTTTTAAAACTTTAATTTTAGTGCCTATGTTTATACTAAGGCTGTCTAAGTATTTTAGGAATTCCGGATTGTCTTGACTTACTCCTACTACATTACCTTGACTTTGTTCGTCTAGCTCGCTCAAAGGGGTAGAAAATGACTTGGGAAATATACCATCCTTATCTGGGATTGGTTCGCCGTGAGGGTCGTGCTGAGGATAGCCTAAAAAGGCATCTAACAAATTAGTTAGTTTTTTAGATTTAACATGTTCTAGCTGTTCTGCAACATCGTGTACTTCATCCCAGTGAAATTTTAGTTTATTCACTAGAAAAACTTCCCAAAGCCTATGTTTCCTTACTATTTCTATTGCTTTTTTGTATCCTGATTTACTAAGGCTAACACCAAAATATGGTTGATAGTTGATCAACTCTTTTTCGGTTAGCTTTTTTATCATATCGGTTACAGAGGATGCTTTAGTGTTTAACTCCTGGGCTATTGCACTAGTAGAAACAGATTCTTCACTATTTTTTGATAGTTTCAGAATTGCTTTTAAATAATTTTCTTCTGCTAAAGTAATCATGAGCCAAAAGTAATGATTTTATTTGACTAAATAAATATTTAGGCTTGTCTAAAATTAAAAAATAAATATTATTTTTATGGCTTCATTTTTAATAATTTATACTTTTACGCTCATGATAAAAAAATGGAAAGTAAGTACCTTTGATGATTTGTCAAAAATAGAATTGCATAACCTCTTAATTTTAAGACAAGAAGTTTTTATAGTAGAACAAAATTGTCCTTATCAAGATGCGGATAAAAAAGATTTTAATTCGCACCACCTTATGGGTTTTGATCAAAACAATCAATTAATTGCTTATTTAAGAATAGTTGGCCCTGGAGTTAGTTATAAGGAAGTCTCTTTGGGTAGAATTTTAACTCATATTAGCCATAGGGGTACAGGTTTAGGAAAAGAAACTGTTAAGATGGGTTTACAGTTTACCGAATCTATTTATGGTAAAGTAGCAATTAAGATATCTGCACAATCTCATTTGGCGCCTTTTTATAAATCCTTTGATTTTGAATCTACCGGAAAGGAATATCTAGAAGATGACATTCCTCATACTGAAATGATACGTTATTAAAATAAAAGAGCTGATAGGATATCCTATCAGCTCTTTTTAAAATAACTTTAATTAGATTTTTTACAAATCAAATCCTGCTATTCCTAAGAAATTATTTTCCCCAGCATTACCTGATTGAGACATTGTTGTCTCGTAGATGTCTTGCGTTTGATACTCTAGTGTAGCATTGTCAAACCTATTTATTGAAAATGTTTGGTAAGCACCAAGCACATAGAAAAACTCACCGTCTGGTGTAATGTACATGTCTTTTGTGTCACCAGGAGGAGATACACCAGCTCTTGATACTACTAAATCTAAATTAGCAATAGAACCATCATTATTTACATTAAACCTTGTAATTGTATTGGCTCCGAAACTTGCAACATGTAATTTGTCACCAGCATCGTTTAGTAATGTCCAACATGCTTCGTCAATATCATCAACTCCTGCTGTATTGAAGTTTTGAGATTTTGTAACAGCTCCTGCTGCTACCTCTAAGACAGTAAGGCTATTATTTCTTAAAGTAGGTAGTAGGTTAAAGTTAGAAACATGTAGAATGCTATTACTTTCTTTAGCCCAGTTAAAGCCAATGCTTCCAGCAATCCCTTCTTCTTCAAAGAATCTAGCGTTAGTTATAGCTCCACCACTAAAGTCATAAGCATAAACTCTACTAGGACTTTGTTCGTCTAAGGATGTAAGCGCTGTGCCAAAATGAGCTATTCCCCATGTTGTAACTGCTAATTTAGAGCCATCATCGCTAAATGCAACACATGTAGGCCCTCCATTTATTCTTGGATAGTTATCTAAAACTGTCTCCCAAGATAAAGTACCGTCAGTTGAATTAAAACTAAATAATGCAATGTTTCTTTCCGCGTCAGAAGCATCAGCTGCGCTTAAGTCAGTATTAAACCAAGCGTCATTAGGATAGCGCTCAATATCTGCGCCGTCTTTCTGTACATTAGGGTTATCCCACTGATTTCCTACAACAACCCAGTATTCTGTATTAGAACCACTTTTTTGAGTGTAAGCAATACTTACTGGTCTCTTTCCTCCAGAACTAACATTGTTTTTAAATGTTAGTGCACCATTGGCTTTGTTAATTTCAAATGTAGTAATCTCATTTCCACCTGCATTTACAGCTAAAAGATAATCTCCAATTATTTGAACTGCGTTCTGACTATCAAAATCTCCTTTTGCATCACCACCAGCTGCCGTATTAGCTCCACCCAAACTTTTAGTGCTGTATGCTACTTCATTAGCAACAGAGCCATCGCTGTACCTGTCTAGCTTAAGAACTTGGTTTGTTGATTCGCCGTTTGTAGTTGTGTAAATAAATCCTTTTAATGTAGGATCGTCATTTGTTACTTCCGTGTCTTTACAAGAATGTAAGATAGTCATACCTATTAGGCATAAACTTAAAAAAGTTAGTTTTTTCATAATGATTTAATACGTTAAGATTTTTAATAAATTAATTAGAGCAAAACTAAAGATAAATCAGAGTTTAAATCTAGAAATTGAAATCTAAAACCATCTGAAAGTAAGAAATGAATCACGTTTTTTTAGTAGTTAACTCTTGGTCTTTATAGAGTTAAGTAAAGTATTAACTCAAAATAAGGTGTGTGGAGGGGTGCTAGTCTAAAAATACTGCTTCGTTGTTTCCTAGGTCTACGGTTACGTGTTCTTGCATTGTAGTGGAAAGAGAGATTCCGACTACATCCGCTTTAATAGGAAATAACCTGTAATTTCTGTCAATTAATACTGCAGTCATTAGCTTTTTAACCTGATTGTTTAGAAAATATTGAGAACTATAAATTAAAGTTTTTCCAGAGTTTAATACGTCGTCTACTAGAACTACAACTTTGTTTTTAAGTTCCGAATTATTGTCTACAGTTATGTTTTTGGATAAAGGATTTTTTTTATCTAACTCGAGTTTTACTAAGCTTACATCTAGACCAGAAATTTTATTTAATTGATCGGATAGCCTTTGTGCTAACATATATCCTTGAGCGTGAATACCTGCAATTACAATCTCTGTTTCTTCGAAATTTTGCTCATAAATTTCCCAAGCCATTCGAATGATTTTTTGTTCAATTTGGTGTTGCTCTAAAACTTTTGTTCTACTCATGATATTAGATTATTTGGCTAAGATACGTTTTTCTAATTTTTGGAATTCGAAAAAAAGTTCCAATCCTTTTCTTGGTTCAATAGAATCATTAGCAATATCTAAAGAATTAATATTGAATTTCTTTTCAAATAATTTTTGATATTCTTTTTTTGACCCTCCAAATGGGGGATGATCATTTCCAAAATCTTTATTGAATAATAGTCCCGCTATTTTACCATTCTCATTAAGAATTTTGTGGGTATGATCAACATAATCTTGTCTTAATTTTGTGTCAATAGCACAGAAAAAAGTTTGTTCTATTATTAAATCATAGCTTTGATTGTGTTCAAAAAAGTTTGAAGTGAATAATTGTTCTTTAGGGAAATCAGGAACTTTTTCTTGAAAATCTTTAATAGCTGATGGAGATATATCTAAAATTGCAACATTTTGAAATCCATTTTCAAATAAATATTTTGCTTCATGACCATATCCGCATCCGGGAATAAGTATTCTACAGTTTTTGTTTTCAATCGAATCGAAATAGTTTTTCAATGGAGTTGAGATGGTGCCAATATTCCATCCTGTTTCTTTATTTTGATATCTTTTTTCCCAAAAACTTTGATCTAACATTACCTTTTTTCTAATAAAACAATGTTCTCAACATGGTAGGTCTGAGGAAACATATCTACTGGCTGTACTTTTGTTACTTTATAGTGCTCATTCATCAGGCTTAAATCTCTTGCCTGAGTTGCAGGATTGCAACTAACATAAACAATTCTTTTAGGGCCAACATCTAGCAATTGTGCAATTACATTTTTATGCATCCCATCTCTTGGAGGATCAGTTATTACCACATCTGGCTTTCCATTTTCTTCTATAAATTTCTCGGTAAATATTTCTTTCATGTCTCCAACATAAAACTCGCAATTTTCTATATTGTTATTTTTAGCATTTTCTTTGGCAGCAGCAATAGCTTCTGGAACTGATTCTACACCAATTACTTTTTTAGCGTTTTTAGCTACAAATTGCGCGATTGTTCCAGTTCCAGTATAAAGGTCGTATACGATATCTTCTTTGTCAATTTGAGCAAAATCTCTGCTTACTTTATATAGTTCGTAAGCTTGTAAAGAATTTGTTTGGTAAAAAGATTTTGGTCCGATTTTAAACTTTAAGCCTTCCATTTCCTCGTAAATAAAGTCTTCTCCTTTAAAAGTGAGAATGTCTAAATCAAAAATAGATTCATTTCCTTTTGAATTAATGGTGTAAAGTAAAGAAGTTATTTGAGGGAAGCTTGTGTGTAAATGATTTAACAATCCTTCTCTTTTTTCGGAATCTTCATAGAAAAACTGAACAAGCACCATAATTTGACCATTGCTACTCATACGAATAGTCAGATTTCTTAACAATCCTTCTTGTTGAGCGATATCAAAAAAGTCCAATTTGTTTTCTATAGCATAATCTCTTGCAGATTTTCTAATTTCATTGGAAGGCTCTGCTTGTAGGTGGCATTGGTTTAGGTCAATCACTTTATCCCACATACCCGCAACTCTAAATCCAGCTCCATTTCTGTGCTCAAACTCTTCTCCTTTTTCGCTTTCTTCTTGAGTAATCCATCTTCTATTAGTGAAAGCATAATCCATTTTATTTCTGTAATTATACTCTTTATCACAGCCTAAGATTGGAGAAACTTCAGGAATTTCTATTCCGCCTATTCTAGTAAGAGAATCTACTACTTCTTTTTGTTTGTATTCTAGTTGGTATTCATAACTCATGAATTGCCACTTACAACCACCGCACAATCCGAAATGTTCGCATTTTGGCTCGATTCTTTTGTCAGAATAAGAATGAAATTTTATTGGCTTTCCTTCTAGGAAAGACCTTCTTTTTTTGTGAACTAATACGTCACATACATCACCAGGTACAGCGCCTTCAATAAAAAGAACTAATCCGTTTTCTAATCTTGCGATTGATTTTCCTTTAGCTCCTGCATCTTCAACGGTTACGTTTTCGATGGTAATCTTCTTTCTTGTTCTTCCCATATTGCAAATATAAAATATTACTATTCTTTTTTGGACTAGAATAAACTCAATTTTATAAATTTGCTTAAAAATAAATAGCATTATGTATAGTTCAGAAGAATTAATTAAAATAGAAGAAAAGTTTGGTGCTCATAACTACCATCCACTTCCTGTAGTTCTTGCTAAAGGAGAAGGAGTATTTGTTTGGGATGTTGAAGGGAAAAAATATTTTGATTTCTTATCTGCTTACTCTGCTGTTAATCAGGGTCACTGCCATCCTAGAATTATCAAAGCTTTAAATGATCAGGCATCTACTTTAACCCTTACTTCTAGAGCTTTTCATAATGATGTCTTAGGACGTTTCGAAGAGTTTATTACTAAGCTTTTCGGTTATGACAAAGTATTGCCTATGAATACTGGAGTAGAAGGAGGGGAGACTGCTAATAAATTAGCCAGAAAGTGGGGATATATGAAAAAGGGAATTCCTGAAAACCAAGCTAAAATTATTTTTGCTAATGGTAATTTCTGGGGAAGAACTTTGGCTGCTATTTCAAGTTCAGATGACCCAAGTTCTTATAAAGGATTTGGCCCTTATATGCCTGGTTATCATCTTATTCCATACAACGATCTAAATGCTCTAGAGCAAGAGTTTAAGGATCCTAATGTAGCTGCATTTATGGTTGAGCCTATTCAGGGTGAAGCTGGAGTTGTTGTTCCTGACGAAGGATATTTAGCTGGTGTTAGATCATTATGTACCAAATATAATGTGCTTTTCATTGCTGATGAAGTTCAAACAGGAATTGCTAGAACAGGGAAGATGTTGGCTACTGACTACGAAGATGCAAGACCTGATATTTTGATTTTAGGAAAAGCACTTTCTGGAGGTGTTCTTCCTGTTTCTGCTGTTTTAGCTGATGATGAAGTAATGCTTTGTATTAAGCCAGGAGAACATGGTTCTACTTTCGGAGGTAACCCTTTAGCTTGTAAGGTTGCTCAAGCTGCACTAGAAGTTGTTGTTGACGAAAATCTTTCTGAAAATGCAGACAGATTAGGTAAGCTTTTTAGAAGTGAATTAGATTCTAGGTTTAAAAATGTAGGTATTGTTAATCTTATTAGAGGAAGAGGATTGTTAAATGCTATCGTTATTAATGATAGTGAAGATAGCTCAACTGCTTGGGATATTTGTATGAAATTAAGAGATAATGGTTTGCTTGCTAAACCTACTCACGGAAACATTATTCGCTTTGCACCTCCTTTGGTAATTAACGAAAGTCAACTTCTTGAATGTATTGATATAATAGAAGAGACTATTTTAACGTTTAATTAAAATGATTAACTTTACTAAATGCTAAAACAGAGCTTTAAAATCTTAGTACTTTTTGTTTCCTTATTTGTAGTTGTTGCAAATGTGGGTTACTCTGTAGTAGCATTAGATTCAGAGCAAAGTGTTGAAGTAAATAACTCATGTTGTGGTGATAGTTCATTAGCAAACAGTTGCTGTGAGGTCAAAACAGATGGCTGTGAAACCAATAAGTTAAATTCTTGTTGTTGTTCTGAGATGCATCAAACAGTACAGTTTTCTTTTAATGCTCCAATCGAACAAGAGGTAAAAGAATCTGTTTTACAACCTCTTATTGTTACTTTAGATTTAATTAATCATACTTTTGATAAGTCCACTTTTTTAGTGGGACGCTCTCTAATATACCCTCCCCCTAAAATTGGAGTGCGACTTTCCTTTTTACAGACCTATAGAATTTGATTTTAAAATTGATACTAAACCTATTTATCAATTTTTAAAATTAAACATATATGAAAATTAAGTTATTGATGGTATTGTTGCTTTTCGCATCAACCACATTCGCACAAGATATTATTAAAGGAATCGTAAAAGACGATCAAAACAAAACACTTCCAGGAGCTAATATAGTTTTTAAGAATACTAGCAAAGGTACTACGTCTGATAAAGACGGAAAATTCGAGATAGAAGTCACTAGTTTCCCCCAATCGTTAAGCATTTCTTTTGTTGGCTTTGAAACCAAAGAAATGGAAGTTCGTGAAAATACTTTTTTAGATATTTCTCTATCCTCGTCAATTTCAATAGATGAAGTAGAGGTAACTTCAAAAGTTAATTCTACCGAATTCTCGTTAATTTCTCCTTTGCAAACACAAAAAATTAGTAGAGACGAGTTGCAAAAAGCAGCTTGTTGTAACTTGTCAGAAAGCTTTGAAACAAATGCGACTATAGACGTTATATTTTCTGATGCTGTTTCTGGGGCTAAGCAAATTCAAATGTTAGGTCTCGATGGAGTTTATACTCAAATAACTCAAGAAAACTTACCTTTAATTAGGGGTATTTCTTCGTCCTATGGTTTAACGCACACTCCGGGTACTTGGATAGAGTCTATTCAAATTATTAAGGGTGCTGGTTCTGTTGTAAATGGTTTTGAATCTTTTACCGGACAAATAAATGTAAATTATCAAACAGCTGAAACAGCAGATAAATTATTTTGGAACTCCTATGTGAATTCGGAAGGAAGAATAGAGAATAATCTACAATTAGCAAAAAAGAATGGTAAATGGAAATCAAATTTATTTTTGAGTTATCAATACCATGAAAACGAGGTGGATAATAACGATGATAATTTCTTAGATGTTCCTCATCTTAACTCTATTAATGTATTAAACAAATGGAAAACTAATACAGAAAACATAAATGCAACTATTTCTGTTCGTGCAATTGTTGAAGAAAGAGATGGTGGTCAGATTGAATCTATTAGTAATCCGTATTTAGTTAATATTGATAACCAGCTTTTTGAGTTGAGTGGTAAGTTAGGTTTTATTAATCCGGATGATTGTAATAAGAGTGTTGGATCTCAATATTCGATCAAAAAACACGACCAATTTGCTCAATTTGGAAATAACACTTACGATGGGACTCAAGAGAGTATTTTCTTAAATATTATTCGTCAGACTTATCTCTCAAATTCGGATCACACTTTGAAGTATGGTTTAAGTTTCTTTGGAGATAGGTATACTGAATCAGTTAATACTCAAAACCTCGATAGAACTGATTTAATTAGTGGTGTTTTTAGCGAGTATTCTTACGTGCCTAGTGAAGATTTTACGCTTACTGCTGGCTTCCGTTCTGATTACCATAATAAATTTGGAATGAATTACTTACCAAGACTTAACGCTCGTTATAATTTCAGTGATGACTTGATAGTTAGGTTTTCTATTGGTAAGTCGTTTAGAATTTCAAATCCTGTAAGTGAGAACTTATCCTATTTAGCATCTTCCAGAACAATATCTGTTAATAATGATTTATTGCCAGAAAAAGCATGGAGTTATGGAGCTAATATTACTAGACTTTTCAAACTTTTTGATAGAGAGGCTTCGTTTAATGCAGATGCATATAGAACTGACTTTTCTAATCAGATAGTTGTCGATATTGAATCTCAGTCGGAATTGAGTTTTGCTAATCTAAATGGCGAATCTTATTCCAATAGTTATCAGTTCGATTTTAGCTATGCTATTCTTGATAGATTAGATTTAAAATTGGCATATAAGATTAATAGAGTGTATTCCACATTCGATAACGAGAAAAAGTTAGTTCCACTAACTCCAAAAGATAGATCGTTAATTAATTTAGCCTACTCCACTAATCACTTAAGAAAGTGGATGTTTGATGTTACCTTGAATAGGATAGGAGAAAGCAGATTGCCTTCTCACCAATTAATTGACAAAGAATTTTCCGATCCCTTTATACAGATAAATTCTCAAGTCACTAAAAAATATACTAAAATTGATTTGTATCTTGGCGTAGAGAATGCTCTAGATTATAAGCAAGATAATCCAATACTTTCAAGTGACAATCCAAATAGCCCTAACTTTGATGCTTCTATAATATGGGCTCCAATTATGGGGAGATTATTTTATGCTGGATTTAGATTTAAAATTTAATTAACTTTATAAAAACAAAAAAACTATGAAAAATTTAATTTTTATTGCAATGCTATTTGTTACATCAATAGCATTTTCTCAAACAAAAACGGTTGAAATAAAATCGCCTTTACAGTGCGAAATGTGTTCTCAGAATGTACACGAAGGACTTTCTTCTTTAAAAGGAGTAAAGGCTATTAAAATTGATCTTGAGGCTCAATTAATTGAAGTAAAATACAACTCAAAAAAAGTAGATGTTAAAAAGATTGAAGAATCTATTGCTAACATTGGTTATGATGCTAATGATACACCTGCAATAAAAGAAGCTTATTCTAATTTGCCTTATTGCTGTCAAAAACCAGAATAATGAAATTAGGAATAATAATATATAGTACCGACTCGGAAGTTGTTTTTAATGCTTTTCGTTTAGCTAATTTTTCACTAGAAAAAGAAGATGAGGTTTCGGTCTTTTTAATGGCTAAAGGGGTAGAATTCGAATCGTTAGATAACGAGCAATTCCCTATTGTTCTTCTCGCCAATCAGTTTGTTGAAAAATTTGGAAATATTTTAGCTTGTGGAACTTGCCTCGATTTACGAAATCAAAACAGCACTGAGCTTTGCCCTATGTCAACTATGAATGATCTTTATGAATTGATTAGAGATTGCGATAAAACAGTTAGCTTTTAGATGGTTTTGTTTGCTAAAATAATGATGGGAGTATTTGCTATTTTATTTCTTATTATTATTCTTTATTTCTTAAATAAAATTGACAATAGATGATTGTTAGTTTTCGGTTTTAATAGCTTTAAAAATACTAGTGTTTAACTCAAAACCTATAAGCATAACTATTGCATTGAAGTAAAGCCATAATAGCACTATTATTAATGTTCCTATCGATCCGTATAACCTATTATATTGTCCGAAGTTTTCGATGTAGTATCCGAAGCCAACTGATGTGATAATTATAAAAAACGTTGCTAAAATAGCACCTGGAGAAAAGAAGTTCCAATCTGTTTTTTGAGCTGGCCCGAATCGGAATAATGTTGATATTCCAAAAAATAAGAAGCTCAAAAGTATTATCCATTTACCGAAATAAATAAGAGTTAATGAACTAGGCTCTATAAATCCCCATTTGACAAGATAGCTTTGGGCTATTTGTGTAAATACAATTAACGAGATGGCAACAATAAGCATTATCGCTAATATTATAGTGAGGTTTAAAGCAATTAATCTTTGTTTCCAAGCACTTCTACTTTCTTTTATGTGAAAAGAGCTGTTGAACGCTGCCATTAAAGAATTAACACTATTTGTAGAGAAGTAAAGAGCCATAATAAAACCAAAGGAAAGTAATCCTCCTCTTGGGTGATTGATTATGTCATTTAGTGTTAAGAAAAATGATTCATTAGTTGATGGAGGTAATACATCATTTAATAATTGCAATAAAATTTCCTGAAAATCATTTATTGGTATGTAAGGAATAAGTGTAAATAAGAAGATTAGTGCAGGAAAAAAAGCTAAGAAAAAGTTAAATGCAATTGATGATGCTCTAGTTGTTATGGCTCCTTTTTCAATTCCTTCAAAATAAAAGCTAGCTACTTCAAATAGGTTCATGCCTTTGAAACCGGGTAAAACTATTTTTTTACTCCAATTGATCAGAAATGACAATCTATTTTTAAAATTCATCAAATTGCTTTTAAACTTAAATCTAAACTTTGTATGGAATGTGTTAGCGCTCCAACAGATATAAAATCAACGCCACATTTTGCATATTCTGCAATAGTCTCTTCCGTAATTCCTCCAGAAGATTCTGTTTGGTATTTGTTTCCAATTAGTTCTACAGCTTTAATAGTATCTTCAATAGAAAAATTATCGAGCATTATTCTATGAATATTTCCTTGTGATAATATTTCAACAACTTCTTCTATGCTTCTCGCTTCAATTTCAATAGGGATATTAATTTCTTTCTCTTCTTGGTATAGATTCGCTTTTTGAATAGCAGCTGATATTCCTCCCGCAAAATCTATATGATTATCCTTAATCATCATCATGTCATACAATCCGAATCTGTGGTTTGTTCCTCCACCAATCTTTACAGCTAGTTTTTCTAGATGTCTGAAATTTGGAGTTGTTTTTCGAGTATCTAAAACCTGTGCTTTTGTTCCTTTAATTAAGGTTTTAATTTTTCGAGTTTTTGTTGCAATTGCACTCATTCTCTGCATGCAATTTAAAACAAGTCTTTCAGCAGTTAGTATAGAAATAGAAGGGCCTTCTACTTCTAAAATAATATCTCCAACTTTTATAGAATCTCCATCTTTAATAAAAACAGTGACCTTTATAGAAGGATCTACTTTTAAAAAAATAAACTTTGCAACTTCTACACCAGCAATAACGCCATTTTCTTTAACAAGTAGTTTTGCTTTACCTATTGCAGATTTAGGAATGCAGGCTAAAGAGGTGTGATCTCCTTCGCGAATATCTTCTTGAAGCGCGTTTGTTATCAGTTTATTTAATTCTTCTGTCATTGATTTTTAATCTATTAAGCAAATTGATTAATTTTGCTGAAAATTACAATCTTTTTTTGTGAAAATAGAATTAATTATTGTTGGTAAAACCGACGCCGATTGGGTTAAGCAAGGTTTTGAGGTATATCAAAAGAGATTGTCTCATTACATCTCCTTTAATACTACTATTATACCCGATTTGAAAAATCGTAAAAACTTAGCGATAGACCAACAAAAAGATCAGGAAGGAATTTTAATTTTAAAACAACTTCAAACATCTGATTTTGTAATTTTACTAGACGAAAACGGTAAGCAATTTGATTCGGTTCAATTTTCTGATTTATTACAGAAAAAAATGAATTCAGGCATTAAACGATTGGTATTTGTAATAGGAGGACCTTACGGGTTTTCTTCCGAATTATATCAAAAAGCAAATCAAAAAATCAGTCTTTCAAAAATGACTTTCTCTCATCAAATGGTTCGTCCGTTTTTTGTAGAGCAATTATACCGAGCATTTTCCATATTAAATAACGAACCATACCATCATCAATAATTATGAATATAGTATTTGCTACAAACAATCCAAATAAGCTAGCTGAAGTAAGAGCTCTTTTGCCCTCTGAAATTACAGTTTTAAGTCTTCAAGATATTAATTGTAATGAAGAGTTGCCTGAAAATGGGGATACTTTAGAAGACAACGCTACACAAAAAGCCTATTATGTATTTGATAATTATGGCTATAATTGTTTCGCCGATGATAGTGGTTTAGAAATAGATGCTCTGGATGGCCGTCCTGGAGTGTATTCTGCTAGATATGCTGGCCCTGAATGTCTTGCGGATGATAATATGGATAAGGTTTTGAAGGAATTAGATGGTGTTGAAAATAGGGATGCTAACTTTAGAACTATTATTTCATTAGTAATTAATGGAAATGAGGTTCAGTTTGAAGGAATGATAGAAGGACAAATTATTCCAGAGAAGTGGGGTAGTGAAGGTTTTGGCTATGATCCAATATTTTTGCCAGACGGATTTGAAGAAAGTTTTGCTCAAATGTCTCAAGATAAAAAAGGTGGGATAAGCCACAGAGGATTAGCCGTAAAAAAACTAATTTCTTTCTTGTCTAAATAAGATTAAAATAGACTTTTAATTAACCTTAATTTGTGAGTGTGTTTTTTCTCTTCTGCATTAAAAATACCTTGTTGGTCGATTCTGTCAATTCTGACTTTACCTGAAGCATGAATTATGAAATTATCTTCTAAGATAATTCCTACGTGTGTTATTTTTCCTTCGTTATTGTCAAAGAAAGCTAGGTCACCTGGTTCTGATTCTTCAACAAAGCTTAGAGTAGCGCCTATTTCGGCTTGTTGATATGCGTCTCTAGGTATTTCTATTCCTTGAAGTTTGTAGGCTATTTGAGTAAAGCCTGAGCAATCGATTCCTAATGGAGATCTTCCTCCCCATAAGTATGGAGCGTTTAGAAACATCATTGCATTATGTACAATGTTTTCTTTATTTTTTGACCCATTGGTTGTTAGTCCGTTATGGCTAAATTCTTTGTCGCCGATAATAAACTTACCATTGTTATATAAGGGAAGAGTGCTTCCTATGGCAATAGTTGTAGCTGTGTCCGATTCTACAATGTCTAATAAGTCACAACTTATTGTAGGTATATGATTATCTATTTCAGTATAGTAATTTTTATCTACTTCATGCCATTGTTTGTTGCAAATCCATCCTTCGTATTTGTCGTGTGACAATCTTATTTTGCTCCACTTACTTCTAGTTTCTAGCACTTTAAAGTGCTCGCCAAACAAAATCTGACTAACCATTTCTGATTGATCAGAGCCTTCTAGTCGCATAGGAACTATTGAAAGTATTGAAATACCGTATCTCATAAAACCAAAAATAAAAAAGAAAAGCCCACTTATTTAGTGGGCTTCAACTAGATATTAACATTAAGTGTTAGTTAAGTTCTACTACAATTGCAGAAGCACCACCACCACCATTACATATACCGGCAGCGCCTATTTTACCACCATTTTGTTTTAATACATTTAACAATGTAACTACAATTCTTGCACCAGAACATCCTAGGGGATGGCCTAGTGAAACAGCTCCACCATTTACGTTTACTTTAGTTTTGTCTAAGCCTAATTTTTCGATATTAGCTAAACCAACAACAGAAAAAGCTTCGTTTAATTCGAAGTAATCGACGTCGTTTACAGTAATTCCAGATTTATCTAATGCTATAGGAAGTGCTTTTGCAGGAGCAGTAGTAAACCAATCAGCTTGATGAGCAGCGTCGGCATAACTCTTAATTTTAGCAAGAGGAGTAAGTCCTAATTCTTGTGCTTTTTCAGCGCTCATTAAAATTAAGGCAGCGGCTCCGTCATTTAAAGTTGAAGCATTTGCAGCAGTAACGGTTCCTTCTTTATCAAATACTGGTCTTAGTGCTGGAATCTTTTCCATTTTAACATTTCTGAATTCTTCATCTTCAGAAACTATTACATCTTCACCTCTTCTTTGTGGAATGCTAACAGAAACAACTTCCTCCTTAAAATTACCTTTATCCCATGCGCTCGTACTTCTGTTGTAAGATTCGATTGCAAATTCGTCTTGTTGTTCTCTTGTAAAGTTCATTTCTTTTGCACATAATTCTGCACAATTACCCATATGAACGTTGTTGTATACATCGGTTAATCCATCTTTTACTAAACCATCAATTAAGTTCATGTTACCTAATTTTTGACCAGTTCTTCCGTTTAAGTAATGAGGAACAGACGACATGTTTTCCATTCCACCAACTACAACTACATCATTATCACCACACATAATTGTTTGTGCACCTATCATAATTGATTTCATTCCTGAAGAACAAACTTTATTGATTGTAGTACACGGAGTTTCTTCTGAAAGACCAGCAAAAATAGCAGCTTGACGCGCAGGTGCTTGTCCTAAATTAGCTTGTAAAACATTTCCCATAAAAACTTCATCTACTAATTCTGGCTTAATTCCTGCTTTAGAAATGGCTGCTTTTATGGCTGTAGCACCAAGTTTAGTGGCTGGAACGGAAGATAACTTACCTCCGAAGCTTCCAATAGGTGTTCTTACTGCTGATACTATTACGACTTCTTTCATAATCTGATATTTTGTTCTTTATTTTTTCGTTAATTAGCGGTTGCGAAATTAAGAAAAATGATCAAAGATTATTGTTTTGTTACACGCTTATTTATTAAACTCTAAAGCATTGTTATGATATCTAAACTTATATCTCTTATTCAGAACAATCATTTCAAAATTCAAAGGGTTTTCTTGTTTTTGATTTCTACTACTTTAATTGTTTTGATGTTTCCTCGTCAAACCTCATTTAAATTCGAAATTCAGAAAGGAAAACCATGGAAACATGAAACTTTAATTTCTCCTTATGATTTTTCAATTTTAAAATCAAAAGAAGATTTAGTTAGTCAGCAAAAATTAATCATTGATAATAACAAGCCTTATTTTGAAATCGACCCAACTGTTTACTCCATAAAAGCAGAGGAGTTTATGAGTAGCTTTGATCAAAAGTGGGCTATAGATAAAAAAGTAAATAAAGATAGTAGGTTTACTTTTTTTAATTTAAAAAAGAAGAATAAAAGAACTAATAAAAAAGAACGACTTGCTTACTTGGGTTTGCAAAAACTAGAATATGTCTTTAACAATGGAATTGTTCAATTAACCGATGAAATTGAAACAAAGGGAGTTGATTTTGAGATTCTATTGAGCAAAGAAAATGTTGCCGAGGTAGTTCGTTATAGCGATTTATATAACATAGAAAAAGCTGCTCAATATATTAGCGATATTTCAGGATTATCAGAAAATGAAAAAGATTTCTTATCACCACTTTTGTTGGAGTCGCTTACTCAAAACACTTACTTCAATAAGCTTAAAACTGAAAAGCTATTAGAACAAGATCTAAAAAATCTTCCAAATTCTAGAGGAAAGGTGAAAAATGGACAGGTTATAGTCTCTCAAGGGGAGTTAGTAACCGATGAAAAGTATCAAATGCTTTTGTCTTATAAAAAGAAATATGAAGGTAAAAACTGGAGAGATAACTCTTCTTCATGGTTGTTTTTGGGTCATTTGCTTTTAGTATTTGTGGCGCTTTTAATTTTTTATTTATTTCTTAAGCAGTTTAGACCCGAAATTTTTCAAGACAATAAAAAAATCACATTCCTTTTAACTATGGTGTTGCTAATGGTATTAGTCGCATCTATTTCATTTAAAATGTCTGCAATTTCGGTTTATTTAATCCCATTTTGTTTACTTCCGATTATTCTTAAAGCTTTTTTTGATACTAGATTATCTTTGTTTACTCATCTAATAACCATTATTATAATTGGTTTCATTGCACCTAATGGGTTTGAATTTATCTATTTGCAATTGTTGGCAGGAATAGTATCTATACTTTCTGTATTGCAGATGTATAAGAGAGCTCATTTGTTTTTGTCAGCAGCAAAAATTATCGCTATTTATTTAGTTTCTTATTTTGCAATTTCCTTAACTCAGGAAGGAAGTCTAGATACTGTTAACTTTTCTAATTTTGCTTGGTTTGCTGCCAATGGTGTTCTGACTCTTTTAGCTTATCCATTGATTTTTGCTTTCGAAAAAATCTTTTCATTAGTTTCGGATATTTCTTTATTGGAGCTCTCGGATACTAATAATCCTTTACTAAGAGAGTTAGCTCAAAAAGCACCAGGTACTTTTCAGCATTCTATACAGGTTGCTAATTTGGCAGAAGAAGGTATCCTAGAAATAGGAGGAAATGCATTGCTAGTTAGGGCAGGGGCTTTGTACCATGATATTGGTAAGATGACCAATCCACAATTCTTTATTGAGAACCAACACTCGGGAATAAATCCTCATGATAATCTATCGTTTGAAGAAAGTGCCCAGATTATAATTAACCATGTAAAAAATGGTGTGATTATTGCAAAAGAAAATAAACTACCAGATGAGTTAATTGATTTCATTAGGTCTCACCACGGAACTAGTAGAGTGGGTTATTTCTATAGGCAATATGTTGCAAGCTTCCCTGATGATCAGAATGCTTTGGATAAGTTTACTTATAGCGGACTAAAACCATATTCTAAAGAAACGGCTATACTTATGATGGCTGATGCTGTAGAGGCAGCTGCAAGGAGTATCAAAAACCCAACTGCTGAAAATATTGATAGCTTGGTAGAGAAAATTATTAATAGTCAAATTGATGACAATCAATTTGAAAACGCTGATATTACTCTAAAGGATATTACTAAGGTTAAGAAGCTTTACAAAAAGAAGTTACAAAGTATTCATCATTTAAGGGTAGAATACTAGTTTACGAAAATTCTTTTTGCATCTGTTGATACATTGTTTTGGAACTGTCTAATTACATAGATTCCTTTTTTTAGACCTAAGTTTCGGAAACTCTTTTTATGTAATCCTTTTTCTAGTTTTTCTTCAAAAATTGTTTTCACTAATCTTCCCGAAACATCGCAAATATCTAGTTTAACATTCCCGTTTTTACTAGTATAAAAATTTATTTCAAACTCGTTTACTATAGGGTTAGGCGCAATAGATCTAACACATGATTTATTGTCATTTCTGTTGTAGTCGAATGTACCTACAGTTTCAGACTCTACATTTAAATAGATATCAAAAACGCCATTTAGGTTTTGATTGTCGTCTGTGGCCAGAGGAATTATTCTGTCTGCTGCTTCAGGGTCAGAAGCCCAAGGGTCTATGTCAATAGATGTATCTCCTTCAAAATACAATTGAGTTACTAAACTCGGATTGTTTAAATAGGTGACTTTGAAATGTATATGGCTAGGACGGAAGTTTGCTCCATTTAAATATTTTCCTGGTTGAATGCTTTCAAAGGAATAATTTCCGTTTTCATCGCTATAAATTTTACCCCTATAGTCAATGTCTTCATACCCGCCTTCGTCGTTAGCTTGCCACACATCTATTAAGGCGTTAGGAATAGGGCTAGTGCAATCTTTAGCGTATATCGTCCCAGTTATATACATTCTAGCTACACCTTCCGTAAAGGGAGCTATAACACTTATATTTGGAGCCCCTTCAATAAAAAAGGGGCCTTCAATATCGTCTGTGGTAATGCATTCCTCTTGACTAGCAAAGCTTCTAAATGGTATAAATGGAAGCATGCCTAAACCAAAAAATGATTTAAGTGCTTTTCTTCTGCTGAATTTTTTATTTGACTCCAATGGCTGATATTTCTACGTTAACACTCTTAGGTAATTCGCTTACCTGAACAGCTTCTCTTGCTGGCGGGTTTTCATTAAAATACGTTTTGTAAACCTCATTTATTGAGGCATATTGATTCATGTCTTTTAAGAATATAGTACATTTTACTACATTAGAAAAATCCATGTTTGCAGCTTCTAAAACAGCCCTTAGATTTTTCATTACCTGATGGGTTTCCGCCTCTATTGTTTCTAAAACTAAAAGGTTGGTTTGAGGGTCTATAGCTATTTGACCAGAGCTATATAATGTTCCGTTTGCTAGAACAGCTTGGCTATAAGGGCCAATAGCTTGGGGTGCGTTTTTTGTTGTTATAATCTCTTTCACTTCGTAAAGATATAAAATTTACCTTTGCACTGGTAGTAATAGCCTTCATCGCTTCTTAGGAAGAGGAAAGTCCGGACACCATAGAGCAACATAGCGGATAACATCCGTCCATCGGAAGATGAGGACCAGTGCAACAGAAAGCAAGTACAGTTCGGCTGTAGTGAAACCAGGTAAACTCTATGTGGTGCAATGTCATGTATACCAAGAACAGGGGTTGCTCGCTCAATCTTGGGGGGTAGGCAGCTTTAATGCTTTAGTAATAAAGTGTATAGATAAATGATGGAGCTCTTTATTGAGAACAGAATCCGGCTTATAAATTACTACTTGCTGCCCCTTGTGGGCAGCTTTTTTTTATACTTTTACAGAATGAATATTATATTTAAAACACTACTAATACTTCTGATTAGCCTCAATACTTTTGCTCAAGATGGTATTGTTAGATCTATCTTTTTAGATTCGGTTATGATCTCTTCGGTTAAAGAAGGGTTTAGTGTGGAAGAATTTGTTCATTACGTTAAATCAGATACTAGCTTTTATCAAGGGTTTAAAAATCTAAGGTATTACCCGCATGATTACGATAGCGAACTAACTATTTTTAATACCAAGAACGAACAAGTAGGATTTTTATACCGTTCGGGAAAGTACGAAGTAGAAGATAACATTCTTACGGTTCGTATTGATTCCTCATACGATGATGGTAAAATATACAATAGAAAGGGCAAGTATAAATACTATACTCCTGAGTTTTTTGATTATGTTTTTTTCCCAAAGGATACTTTAACAGTAAGTAAATATTCTAAAAGAGACAATGAAGATGCCGATGATAAGGATGAGCAAAACGAAAACGATGCTAAAGTAATTGTTTTTAATCCTGGATCAATAAAAGTAGAAAAAAGCACAGGAAACAGTAAAAAGAAGCTTGCTATTTTTGATGTTTCAATGCAAAAATATTACGATTACAAGATTTCCCAAACCTTCTATAAAGATTCTATTGAGTGCTATGCTTTTACTTGTGTGATGAAAGACTCTCTAAGTTCTAAAGACAAAGACGACGTGCTTATAAGAGAGTTAGTTTCTTACTTCGATAAAGACAATTTTAAAATTCTTTACAGAAAGTACGTTATGCAATACGACTACTGGGTGGTTGACTTAGAAGTAACCGTTGAAGTAGAAATGGGTTATAACAATAACGTACTTGTTCCAGAATACATTTATTACAATGGATATTGGGATATTCCGTTTAAAAAAGCGGAAGTAGCTAGCTTCAAGCTATGGAACAAAAACTTTATCTATAGAGATTAAAGTTTAGAATGACTTCCATCACAAAAGGCGCCATTTGCTGATTGTTTACAAGTACACCAAGCAACTTTCTTAGCTTCTTCAATCACTACAATAGTAGGAGACATTCCACTTCCTTTGTGTGTACCATCGCAAAAAGGTTCGTTTTTTGTTAAACCACAACTACACCATGCTTTCTTTCCTGGCTCCATATCCATTACGATAGGAGTCTTACTTTCTTTATTTGCCATAATTTAATTTATTCTTGTGATGCTAAAAATCTTTCTGCGTCTAAAGCTGCCATACATCCCGTACCAGCAGAAGTTACTGCTTGTCTGTATACATGATCTGCAACATCTCCTGCAGCAAATACACCATCTATTTTAGTTTTAGAAGTGCCTGCTTCAACGATTAGATAACCGTTCTCGTCCATGTCAAGCTGACCTTTAAAGATATCTGTATTAGGCTTGTGGCCAATTGCTACAAAAAATCCGGTTGCAGGAATGATAGTTTCTTCTTTAGTTACGTTATTAATTGCTGTAACGCTTTCTACTCCCTTCTCTCCGTTTATAGATTTAGTCTCGTTGTTGAATAGAACTTTAATGTTTTCGGTTCTGAACACTCTATGTTGCATTGCTTTAGAAGCTCTCATTTCGTCTCTTCTAACCAGCATAGTTACATTAGTACAAAGTTTAGCTAAATAAGTAGCTTCTTCTGCTGCCGTATCTCCAGCACCTACAACTACTACGTCTTGGCCTTTGTAAAAGAATCCGTCACAAACCGCGCAAGCAGAAACTCCAAATCCGTTTAATCTTTCTTCATCGGGAATTCCTAACCATTTAGCAGAAGCACCAGTTGCGATAATAACCGTACTTGCCAAAACGTTTTTGGTTCCGTCAATCTCTACTTTAAAAGGACGCTCTGAGAAGTCTACTTTACTAACCATTCCCCATCTTGTATCTGTATCGAATCTTTCGGCTTGGGCTTTAAAATCTTCCATCATTTTGGTTCCGTCTACTCCATTAGGGTAGCCTGGGTAATTGTCTACTTCTGTTGTAGTAGTTAACTGTCCACCTGGTTGCAGTCCTTGTATAACCACGGGCTTTAAATCGGCTCTAGCTGCATAAATTGCTGCAGAATAGCCTGCAGGACCTGATCCTATAATCAATACTTCGATGTGTTCTATTTCTTGTGACATATTTTTATAAATTTTTTCTCTTCGAGAACGTTTGTAAAATTATAATATTTCAAATAATAATGGGAAATATTTTTGAGTATATGTTGTATCTTCTTTGCAGATGATTTTATAGTAAGTTGCTGCTTGGCCAATAAAACCTCCAAATCCGTTTTCTACATTCGACTGTAGATTGATAGGTTCTGCAAAAGGGTTGCCCGTACTTTGAGCTTGGTATTCTAAAGATCTCCAAAATAAGTAAGACTCGTAATCGATTTGGCTTAACTTTACTAAAACAGTATCTGGGTAAACAGGTCTGTCGTGTTCTAAAATAGTTTGACCTGATTTAAAATAGCCTCTCTCATCACCTTCAAATACTACATCATCAAAATCTCCAGTTAGAAAAGTACTAAGATTTCCTCTTTGAAAAAAGGTGTCAAAAGAAGTTCCGTTTAGTCCTTCAAAGTCATTTCTTACAAATCCCCAAAGTGCTTTAGCAAATAAAGGATCTGAACTTTGAGAAACGCTTATCGAGTTAGGAGTAATACCTTCAGGAGGATTATCGCCCCATTGAGTTTCTTTGGTATGTGCTAATCTCTTGTGCTCGATCATGATGGTGTTTCCTAGTGTGTCGGGGTCGCTATATCGAAACCAGATATTTCCTAAGTTTACTCTTGGAGCTGTTTCATCGTTTAGAAACCATATGCTATCCATTTGATGTTCGTTAGGAATAATCGTAGTAGCACTTAAAGTGTCACCATTATGGTAAACGTTTAGTTGGTATTGCTCTCCAAATTTTCCTATGGCAGAAGAGTAAGGAGCTTCTTCTAAAAAATTAATTGGCCATTCGATGTAAAAACCTGGTACAGATATTGCGATAGAGTCTATTGCATCGTCTATTTGTGCAATCCCAAAATCGGGAATGTCATTAATGTTAATTAAATCGACTGTTACACCATCTTGATTGGTAACAGTTACTTGGGCATCTTTTACATATAGATCCGCTAATGAAGAGGCTCCAACAGGAGAGAAGTAAGGCTCGCTATTAGTAAGAATGATATAAGCAGGATAGCCGTCTTGAATTACCCCTTCGACTACTAATTTGTTTTCTGTATTTCCTTGGCTAAAGTCAATTTCTTTCTCAAATTCGAAACCACAAGAGGAGATGAAAAATGTACTAGTAAGGATGTAAATATATTTTCTCATAGGATTAAAAGTTAAAATTCCATGCAACAGAAGGAATGATTGGGAATAATGAAATTTGGAATGCCTTTGGTTCTAACTCACCATCGCTTAAAGATCCTTCTCCTTCTACGTCAAAGTAAATAAAGTAAGGGTTGGCACGATTGTAAACGTTATAAATAGAAAAGTTCCAAGAAGAATTAAACTTCTTGTTGGGCTTGTTTGGGGTGTAAGTGGCTGAAATATCCATTCTGTGATACGGACTCATCCTATAGCTATTACGATCTCCGAATTGGGTAAACAGATTACCATCAACTACATATCTGTCAACCGTAGGAGTGAGGGTGTTTCCTGTAGCGTATACAAATATTGCTGAAAAGACCCATTTGTCGTTCAGTTCGTGAGTAGCAGTAACCGACAAATCGTGTGTTCTATCGTACTTGGCAGGGAATAATTGTCCGTTATTTAATTCTTCGAAATACCTTTCTGTTTTGGCAATAGTGTAACCAATCCATCCTGTAGTTTTTCCTAATCTTTTCTTGATGAAAAATTCTAGCCCGTATGATTCTCCACTTCCAAAAGTAAATGCATTATCAGAACTAGAGTTGGTATTGTCTTCTGGAAAAACCCCTTCTTTATATTCTATTAGGTTGTCAATTTTTTTGTGGTATGCTTCAATAGAAGTTTCCCATCTGTTATTGAAAAAGTTTCTAAATAATCCTGCTGCAAATTGTCTTCCATACTGTGGCTTGATAGTTTTAGAACTAGGAATCCATAAATCAGTTGGTAAAGAAACACTAGAGAAAGATGCAAGGTGAACGTATTGGTAGTTCTGAGTATAAGAAGCTTTGAAAGAAGATTTCTTATTTAGTTTATAACGCAAAGATATACGTGGTTCTAGATGGCGGTGGTTGTTAGTGCTGTCTAGGGTTACTTCATTCTTTAGGTAATTACGGAAAGTAATTGGTCCTCCAAACTGAAAGCTGCTATACCTTAAGCCGGCATGAACTTTTAATTCTTCCGAGAATTCTATATCGTCTGAAATGTATAAAGCTCCTTCGTTGGAGTATTGCTTAAAAATAGATTCTGGCTCGAAAGATACGTCTCCAGACCTTCCTGATACAGAACCAGGAACAAAGGTATGGTATGTGAATTGTGTTCCGAATTTAATGGTGTGTTTGTAGTTAGGCAGGTAAGAGAAATCTACTTTGGTATTCCAGTCTCTTACTCCCGAAGAAAGTTCGAATTCGAAGTCGTTCTGTTCGGCAGAAAAAGAAAACTGATAATCGCTAAAAATAACAGAGGTATTCATGAATAGCTTGTCGTTAAACAAGTGGTTCCATCTAGCAGAAGCAGTAGCGTTCCCCCAAGGGATATTGAAATAAAAACCTCTATCCTCATTATTGAAAGTAAAGACATCTCTTCCGAAATAGGTGCTTAAAAATATTCTGTCGTTATCCGATATTCTATAATTTACTTTAGAAGTAAGGTCGTAGAAATAATATCCTGTTCCTTTAAAAGAAGAAGAATCGCTAATTAATGGTTTTACCAATACATCAATATAAGTTCGTCTGGCAGAAATAATAAAAGAACTAGTATCTTTTTTAAGTGGACCTTGAAGAGTTAGTTTAGAGGATACTAAACCCAATCCTCCATCTACTTCAAACTTCTTATTGTTTCCTTCCTTCATCGATATGTCTAGAACAGAAGCTAGTCTACCACCATACTGAGCTGGCATTCCCCCTTTAATAAGGTTGATATCTTTAATAGCGTCGGCATTAAAAACAGAGAAAAAACCAAATAGGTGAGAGGCATTGTAAACCGTTGCTTCATCAAGCAAAATAAGGTTTTGATCTGGCCCTCCACCTCTTACGTAAAAACCCGAAGAACCTTCTCCAGAAGATTGCACTCCTGGTAGTAATTGTATGGTTTTCAACACATCTACTTCGCCCATAAAAGCAGGCAGTTTCTTTATATTTTTAACATCTACTCTTACCTGACTCATGTTGGAAGTTTCCACATTTCTGTCAGCTCCTTCTGCTTCAATAACTACCTCATTGGTTACAATAGATGAGTTTTCTAAAGAGATATTTATTCTGAGGTCTTTGTTGAGGTTGATTTTTTTTTGTTGAGGTTGAAGTCCTAAAAAGGAAAAGTCAAGAGTATAATTCCCTTCTTCGATAGTGATAGAGTAAAAACCATACTGGTTGGTAGATACTCCTTTCAGATTTTCTTTAATGTAAACAGTTGATCCGATTAGAAACTCTCCTGTTTCAGCTTCTTTTACGAAGCCACTAACCGTATATTTTTCTTGAGAAAAAGTTAGCTGTGAGCAAAAAATAAAAAGAAGGCAAAAAAGATATTTTTTCATTGTTGGTAAAGAGTGTAATTGTAAGGTGCAAAGGTAAAACAATTACAAGGTATTTTTCTAACCTTTTTTCTATAATTTTTAAGCTGATTTATATAAGTAATTAAACATAATTGCGAACTTCAATATTAATTGAAGCCCGCAATTACGTTTACAGATTAAGACATTATTTATCTTGTTGCAGTTCCTGTAGGGAAGCTTCCTAAGTTTTGTGCAAAACTATGAGTTGCTGGTGCTACGTCCGCTGCAGGAGATACATCAAGGGTTAATGGTTTTAATAAAAACGGTGTAAGAGGGCTATTATCTGGGTTAGGCTCTATTGTAATAACTACTTTTCTTCCTCTTATGTTTAAAGGAAATGTTTCGCCTGTTGGAGCGTTTAAGAAGAAATCTTCACCTGGTACTGGTGGGCCAGCGTTGCTTTGAGTTCCGCTGAACGGATTTCCGCTATCTACGGAGTTAAATTCTGTAAATGTACCTGTAGAAATCGGGCCTACATCGCCAATAACCCAACCTTCATAAACCCAACCAACAGGAAGAGTAGGAAGAACTAAACCAGCCGTAGGTGGTGCTCCTGGAGTTCCAAACCAAACACCATTTTCGTCATTTCCGTTATTGGTTCCTGTTTCGTCTGTTGGAGTTCTTAAAAAAGCTACTCCAGCAGCTGAAGAGAAGTCTCCTATTGCAGGAGCAGTTGATGTAGAAATTGTTGCCGTATCACCCGAAAAATCTCCAGCAATTAATTTTTGATCAGATGGAGTTGGATCTGGATCTTCTGTTGGCTCAATAGTTAAAACAAACTTTGTTGCTGCTGTTAAATCACTGCTATTTACAGTATAGGTCTGAGGGAAAGTAACGCTAGAAAATCTTCCCGTACTAACAGGATTTCCGTTAACTATAATCCATCCTTCATAAACAAAATCATCACCAAGAGTTTCTAATCCTGACAATTCTACTCTTAATTCTGAAGTTGTTGGAGTGTTATCATCTTTGTTGCAGCTAATAAAAACTGAAGTTCCAATAATCACAACAAATAATAATTTTAATTTTTTCATTGTATTGCTTTTAATTTTATGCCTACTTCAGTTTAATGTCTGTTTTCAGCTTATTCCGACATCTTATATAGCTTTATTGATTGCGATACCAGTCTTTATAAAAAGTCTAGATTTTACAAATAAATATTCGCTTAGTGTTAGGACATATCTTAATAAATAAGATAGCATAACAAAAAAAAATCCTACTATAACTATATTGTTATAAAAGGAAAAGAAACCAATAAACATGAAATGCATTAATAGGCAGGTATCATGGCTTAGAGGCTTTAAGTCTTGTAAAGCTATGAAAAAAAAACTATTGGCTTAAATAGTTGGAAAAGAAGTAAATTCTTGGTCTTATTTATTTCTGATTGAACGAATGTAGAGTTGTTCTACTTTGTCTCTTGCCCATTGTGTTTTTCGTAAAAACTTAAGGCTAGATTTTATGGAAGGGTTGCTGTTAAAGCAATTTATATCTATTCTGTATCCTAATTCTTCCCATCCGAATTCGTCGACTAAAAATTCTAGAACATCGACTAACTTAACCCCATGCATAGGATTGTTTTTTTGTTCTTCTATGGGTTTATTTTCTTGGTTTTCTGAATCTGATTTACTCATCTAATTGTTTATTATTATTTCCAGGGAATATTTTTGAAACGATATAACCTACAAGCATTGCCAAAACAAAGGAAGGCGCCAGAACGTCTAGTTCTTTAAAATAAGGACCAATTCCTTCCATATTTGATACCACAAACTTGAATAGAATTACAGAAATAAATCCGGTTATCATAGATGCTATAGCTCCTTTTTCAGAATATCCTTTCCAGAAAAGTGATAGAATAATCACAGGGCAGAATGTTGCTGCGATTCCTGACCATCCGAAAATCATAATCCAGAAGACTTGTCTTTCAGGATAGAGGTAATATAGCAGTACAGCAATAGCGAGGGCGGTTATTGCCATTGCTACAGTTACTAGTCTAGAGAATTTTGTAAGGTCTTCGTCTTTTAGATCTGGGCGAAATATTTTCTGATAAAAATCTCTGGTCACGGCACTTGATGCCAAAACAAGAAGAGAATCGATAGTCGACATTATGGCAGAGAGTACGATTGCAATAAATATAGCTACTAGAATAGTAGGTAAAAATTCGTTAGTTATCATGCTTAAAACATTCTCACCTCCGTTTCCTAAAACTACTTCCGGATCTTGTCCTTCGCTAGTAAAATAAACTCTTCCTAAAATACCAATGGTTACTGCAGCAGCATCTGTTAAAAGAGTGAAAAGAAGGGCTACCCATTTTCCTTTAACAATTTCCATTTCGCTTTTAATGGACATAAAACGAACATAAACCTGTGGCGAACCTAAGAATCCTAAACCAATCATGGAGAAACCAAGTATGGTGAATAGGTTCATTAATCCGTTAGGGCTTCTTCCCATTATCTGTGTGAGGGTAGGGTCAATAGCGTTAAGTCCTGCAGTAATTCCAGCCCCTTGATCCATAGAGAACCATACTACAATTGGCAATAAAACCAATCCGAAAAACATTAAAATTCCTTGGAACATATCGGACCAAACAGCGGCAACAAAACCACCAATAAAAATATAAATCAGTACGATAACAAAACCAATAAGGGCTCCTATTCGATAGTCAATATTAAGCATCGATTCGAAAGCAATTCCGGTTACATCCATTTGAGATGCCACGTAGATAACTACAAAAACAACTAGTATAGAGGCCGAAATAATTCGAAGAGTATTGGTTGAAGACTTAAAATGACTTTGTAGGTAATCAGGAATAGTTATTGCTTTATACTCGTCCGATTTTCGTTTAAAGAGCCTAGCCATAAACTGCCAGGAAATAAAAACTCCGAGCAACTCCCCAAGTACTACCCAATAAGCAGAATATCCGGCTATTGCTCCCATTCCGGTTAAACCAATTAAAAGCCAACCAGATTCTCCTGTTGCTCTTGCTGAAAAGGCTACTGCCCAAAAGCCCATTTTTTTACCTCCTAAATAATAATCGCTCATGCTTTTTACTCTGCGAGAGGCAATTATTCCTATTAAAAATAAGATGCAAACGTATATTGCTAATACAAAAATTTTAGTAGCCATTTTTTAGATTTTTTTAACCTTTCGAATATAGGCTTTTAAAGTCGCATGTAAGAACAAATCCTTTTAGATATATGAATAGATGCCTTTATAAAAAAGAAATATTTAATATTATTGTATGATTAAGATATCTTTGGCTTGTCCGTTTTCTGTAAGAATGTATAGGTAGTATATTTCATTTGCTAATCCATTTCTTTCAATAATAATTCTATTGTTTTCGGTCTTGTTATAGGTTCTTACTACTTTTCCGCTAAGATCAATGATATTTATTTCTACATTTTCACCATTATTATTTTTCAACTCTAAGACTGTTTGGTCTGAGAAAGGATTTGGAAAAAGTTCGAAATCAATTGTAGTGTTTTCATTAATGTTTGTCGGACTTTTAATTTGCAATTCCACGCATCTTGAGATTCCAACACATCCGTATTGATCTTCTTCGTAGGCACAAAGGTCTGTAAAGCCTTCAAGTGCTCCCCAGTATTTCGATAACAGAACTATCGTTGTTGGATCAAATCTAATATATGAATAATGAGCCCTAAAGGATTGGAGATTATTTCATTTCATTTTTTAAATACACAAAGCCTTTTTTTCCTGATTTAAAAGTCACCTCAGCACGTTTATAATCGTTTACTTCATAATCGTCTACACTTAATAATTCTTCATTGGTTACTTCAAATAATATTCCTTCTACAATATCTGTTTCGTTGCCTGTGAATATAAGAATTGGATGAATGTCAGTGCCGCTTGATTCGATTACTTTTGGGTCTGTAATTTTTATTTTTGAAATGACGTATTTCTCTAATTTATCTTTATTTCCTAATAGCGTTCTTCCAAAAACATCAAGCTGAACACTTTCAATTTGGAGAGTTCCGTAAGAAAATAAATTTTTCATGTTTTTAAGATTTGTTAATTAATATTAAAAACCAATAAACATGAGATATGTAAAAGGGGATATCATGGCTAAAAGTCTTTAAGGAATGTAAATATAAAAAATAGAAAGGATTTTGAAGTTAAATGTCTGCCTATCTATTGATGCTAATTTTCTTGGTAATAGTATTATTGTTAGAAGAGATTTTAATGAAATAGATTCCTTCTGACTCAGAGCTTAAATCTATTGTGTTTGTTCCTTTAAAAAGAGATTCTTGTTTGTAAACCAATTTACCTAAAGTATTAAATACCGATAACTTAGTTTGATTTGTCTCATTATCAAAACGAATGTTTATCAATCCGGTAGATGGGTTAGGAGATATGGTAAAAGCATTGCTGAAATTATCGATTTGAGTAGGAATTATGCAATTGCTTTCGCATTCGCTTAAGCTGGAGTATTCGCCACTTCCATCCATTGGGTCAATACAGGCTTGCAGGCCATTACATCTATAGCTTTCTACATAGCATTCCATTTCTCCGATTTCTATAGTGTCGACATTGGTTGCTCCAATTTGATGAGTCCCACTAGCGATAATGTTTCCTAGATTATCTATAATCTCATAGTTGTTTCCGTTCCATCCCTCATTAGAATTGTCATACATCTCGAATACATAACAATTGTATTCTAAGCAAATATTGGTTGATTGAGCTCCTCCTGTTGCAGAAGGGTAATCGTCTCCTATTGCTACAATATTCCAAGCTAAACCTTCTTGGGCGTCTTCTCCGCTAATTACTAGGGTTAATAGATTAGACTCGCAATAGGTGCAAGATCCGTCGTTAATATCTGCCTCAGGGTTGTAGTTAACAGCAGTACTATCGTTACAACCACATACTAAGTCAGTTTGGTATTTCATTAAATCATTAAAATACATATTTGTACTTCTGTTTAATCCTGAAGTTAAATAAACGTCGCAATTAATAACAAAACTTCCTAGAGCCCATCTTGCTCCACCTGGGTGAGATTCTAAAGATGTCCAAGAGTCTGTTTCTGGAGTATACTCCCAGAATTCACCAGAATCTAGTGGGCCGTGGTTGTCGCCATCGCCACTCAAGATATATCCTTTTCCGTTTAAAGAAAATTGTGTTCCCGCTACTCTTCCTTCTCCAGAAAATTCGTTTAAAGTTATCCAGCTATCATTGCTAGCATCGTATTTGTAAAAGTCGTTGTAAACGTTAATGTTTCCGTTTATAGTATTTCCGTGACCAAAGCCAACGTAAGCGATACCGTCTATTCCAAAGTAAAATGGGTGGTGTCTGTTTCCGTTTTCAAATTCTGCTTTTTCTGTCCAACTGTCTGTTGTAATATCGTATTGCCACCAATCTCCTAAATTACCCATAGAGTTACTACCTAGTCCCATGTAAATTTTGTCATCCGCAAGTATTAAAGCCGGATGGTTTCTTCCTCCTGAAGGGAAGTTAGCTAAAGCGGTCCATTCGTTGTTAGCGAATTCGTATCTCCACCAATCTGTTGGAAATTCAGATCCATAAGAGCCAAAACCTACATAGGCAAACTGTTCATCGCTCACTGCATAAGAAAACCCCCTAGGGCCTCCAGGAAAATCTGCTAGTTGCTCCCAAGTATTGGTTTGAGAATCATAACGATGAACATCATCTAAATACTCACCAAAACTATTGTTACCTGCCATTACAAAACCATATCTGTCGTCAGAAAAAGTAATAGGGTGGTGACGGCTATCTCCATTGTAAGAGTCTAAACTAGTCCATGACTGGGCTTGAGATTCTGAAAACACAGAGCTAATTAGTAAAACTAATGAAAGGATAAAAGTTGGAATGAATTTAGACATCTTTGTATAATAGTTAAAAGGTACAAATTTACTCAAAAAGAAATTATCTTTTAGTGCCTTCTATCCTTTAATCATGGTTCTTATTTTTTAATGAATTTTTTAGAAATTTCTTGGCCATTTACTATAGCGTTTAATAGATATGTTCCTGAGGATAAGTTCTTAATATTGATAGTTGTTTTTAGAATTTATCTTTTGTGATTTTACTATTTATTGCTAGTATGGTTTTTTTTATTATTTATAGTTCAAGTTTACTTCAAAAACTTTCTAAGCCCATAGCTAGCTAAAACGCCTTCTCCTGTAGCTGCGGCAACCTGAGCAATAGCACCTTCTCTGCAGTCTCCTGCTGCAAATATTCCGTTTATGTTTGTTTGGGCAAGGTCTGTAGTAGTGATGAATCCGTTTTCATCTAATTCTACAATTCCTTTAAAGGCTTTTGTATTTGGTATGAGTCCAATAAAGATAAATACACCGTCAGCAACAAGGCTTGATTCTTCTTGAGTTTGGTTGTCTTTTATTGTCAGACTTTTAAATATCGAATTATCATCTGCCACAAACTCAACTGAAGTTTTGTTTAGATGAGTAGTAATGTTGTCTATGCTTTTCAATTTTTCTGTATAGGTCTGAGAAGCAGAAAACTCTTTATCTCTTTGAACAATTTGTACGCTTTTACAAAATCCAGCTAAAAATATTCCTTCTTCTAGTGCGGAGTTTCCTCCTCCAATTACTATAATGTCTTTGTCTCTATAGAAAGCTCCATCACAGGTAGCGCAGAAGTGAATTCCTGAACCTATTAATTCTTCTTCATTAGGAATTCCTAATTTACGATAAGTTGAGCCAGTCGATAAAACTACTGATTTACCTAAAAACTTATTTCCTTTTGTCTTTACAGCAAATAGGCTATCTTCTTTATCTATTGCTACGACTTCTTCACCAGTTTTTATAACTGCTCCGTAGGTCTTGGCTTGCTCTTCCATTTTTTCCATAAGTTTTGGCCCTGAAATGGATTGAAATCCTGGATAATTCTCTATTTTTTCTGTAAGAAAAGCATTTCCTCCAACTGTCGATTTTTCCAAAATTAGAGTTTCGAATCGATCTCTTTGAGCGTATATGGAAGTGGTAAGCCCTGCTGCACCGGCACCTATAATAATAGTGTCAAAAATTCGGTTTTCTTTGGCTACGTTTATGGATAGCAATTCTGTTAAAACTCCGTTATCAGGATTGGTGTAAGGAGTGTCGTCAATCAGTATTGTAGGGATAATTCGTTTGCCTTTATTGATTGATTCTACTTTGTCAGTTGCCCAAGCGTGCAGGTCTACATCGATAAATTCGAAGTTTATGCCGTTGTCTTGCAAAAAGCTTTTTGCTCTTCTACAGTCAGGGCACCAGTCAGCACCAAACAATTGTACTTTACCTACTTCATTTATGCCTAGCATGTTAGCTAGTGCGTGATTATCTGGATTAGTGAAAGATTTATTATTAATAATTAGGGTAGGAATAATTCGTTTTCCGTTGTTTATTGCTTCTACTTTTGTGGTTGCCTCTTTATCTAAATCTAGATCGACTAGTTTGAAAGGAATGTTATTTTCGTTTAGAAAAGCTTTTGCTCTTCTGCAATCAGGGCACCAGTCAGCACCGTACATAATAATTTCGTTCATTGTGTTTTTTTTAAGGTTGGTTTTTATGGAGTTTATTAAGAATAATACTCTTTCAGGCTTTGGTAGATATAATTTATATCATTTTGATGCAATCCGTCCGATGATATCTCGATTTTATCCTCACCATTTTTTAATTTAATACCGTCCCATTCTTTACTGATTTCTAATGGTTGGTTTTTTAAATAGATGCAATATGTTTCTTTCATTGATGGCAGTTTCCAAGCCATAACTTTTTTGTTAAAATGAAAGAAAGATTTCTTTAGAGTTCTGTATTGAAGAAGCATTAAAATAAACATCATAAAAGCTATGGATGAGAATTCGTTTCCATATCCGTAATCTGTAAATAATGTAAGTATAAAGGATACCATTACTATCGAACACAGATAACAAATAATAATGATTTTCATTTTGCTTGCTTTAAAGAGTACTAGTTTTTTCATATTTTCTCTTTGAGTTTATCCTTAAGCCCTATAAATTAAACATAGGCTTAGCTTCTTTGTTATACACAAAAAGCCAATAAACAGGATATACTAAATAGAGTTGGATATCATGGCTATAAGGCTTTAAGTCTTGTAAAAGTATTAAAAAAAACCTTGAATTTTTAGTAAATTCTCTGCTGATATTAAAACTTTTTTATATTTTATTGAAAACCAATAAGTTGCTGTCATTGTTCCCAAAATTTATGATTAAATTTGTACCTCTTAAATAAATAGGACAATTATGGATATAGTAATGATAAAACAAGAGGGTTGTAACCCTTGCACAATGTTCGAACCGACTGCTAAAAAAATTGCCGAAGAACATTCTCTTGGTTTCAGAACGGTAATGGATACCGAATTACCAGAAAATGTAAAATTGCCTTATTTTCCTTTTTTCTTTCTTTACGATAATGGAGAAATTAAAGACCAGTGGGGAGGAACAAGCGATAGGAAAATGGTATCTGTTATAAAAAGGAACGCCTAAGTTCCAGATTATTTCAAGTTTATTTTTTCTACTATTATTTTGAGCTCTTTTATCTCATCAATAATATTTTTTTCCTGATCCATAATCGATTCTTCTAGTTGAAGAATTTGGTTTTCAAGCTCAATAATTTTGTTTTGCTTTTTTTTGGACTTATTCATGTCATTAATTAGCCAAGCGAAAGCAACCAGCTCAATTATTAATAATATAAGGGTAAGGATTAGTTGTGTGTCCATAGATGGTTAAAAACCAAATATAGGTTATAAGTTGAAGCCTAAGAACTATTTGAAATAAATCAATGCAAAAGTTATTAAAACAAAGAACTTGTTTATCTTTTGCTAATCTTGTTGCTTGAAATAGATTTTTGTCTCGAACATCTAAATCTAGTAATGTCCTGATCTCTTTTCATTTCGTGTTTCTGGCTAGGCCCACTATTTACTCTTTTTCTCCACAGTTTAAAGCTCTTTTCTTTGAGCTCGTTTCTCATTATCTTAATAACCTCTTTTTCTGGAAGTCCGAATTGATAAAGTATAGCTTCGAAAGGAGTTCTGTCTTCCCAAGCCATTTCTATAATTCTATCTAGCTGACGTAGTGTAAAGGTGTTGGTCATTCGGTTTTTAAATAGGTACGCAAGATAAGGATTTACTCCTTTTATATCAATTCTCAAAGAATGTTTTTAGGTGTTAAAATAATCGTAAATTAAATTCGTTTACATTTGCTGAACATTCGAATTCAATTCAGTTATATGAAATTTAATAACCTTATCTTTTTCATCCTTTTTTTTGCACTTAGTGCAAGTGCTCAAAAACATACGGTAAGTGGTTTTATCTCCGATGCTTCAAACGGAGAAACTGTTGTAGGAGCCAATATTTTCTGTAAAGAATTAGGATTAGGAACTAGCGCAAATACCTATGGTTTTTACAGCCTTACTTTACCAGAGGGAACTTATCAGATTACCTATTCTTTTTTGGGTTACGATGTCGAAGTTGTAGAAATTAATTTTGATAAGGACGTAAAAAAGAATGTTCAGTTTAAACCTTCTTCCACCCTTATAAATGAAGTAATTGTTTCGAGTGAAAAAAATGTGGTTCAGCAAACCCAAACATCTACCATAAATATTCCTATAAAACAGATTAAAAAAATACCTGCTTTGTTAGGAGAAGTTGATATTCTTAAAGCTATTCAGTTACTTCCTGGGGTACAGTCTAGCGAAGGGTCTTCCGGATTTTATGTAAGGGGAGGAGGCCCAGATCAAAATCTAATTTTACTCGATGGCGTTCCGGTTTATAATGCTTCTCACTTAGGAGGATTGTTTTCGGTTTTTAATGCCGATGCTATTAAATCTGTTCGTCTTATTAAAGGAGGATTTCCAGCTCGTTTTGGAGGCCGTCTTTCTTCGGTTTTGCAGATTGATATGAAAGAAGGAAACGATAAAGAATTTAAAGGAGATGCAACCCTTGGATTGGTTTCTTCCAAGCTAACTTTAGAAGGCCCAATTATAAAAGATAAAACTTCCTTTATAATATCGGGTAGACGTACGTATGCCGATCTTATCGTTAAGCCATTTTTACCTGCATCGACCGATTTGAGTTTATATTTTTACGACTTAAATGCCAAAATAAACCACAAGATTTCGGAAACCGATAGAATCTTTTTAAGTGCTTATGCAGGAGACGACATCTTCTCAGTTAACTTTATAGAAGATGAAGAAGCCGATGCTACCAGCAATCTTAATTTTGGTTTAGGTTATGGAAACTTAACTTCTACAGCCAGATGGAATCACTTGTTTAATAATAAGCTATTTAGCAATACAACCCTAACCTATAGCAATTATTCGTTCGATACTAATTTCGGAATTGCTGCAACTCAAAATTTTAATGGCATCACAGAAAACTCAGACATTTCATTTAATTATACCAATGGAATTGAAGATTTCGGAGCAAGAATAGATTTCGATTATTTGCCAAACCCTAATCACGAAATTAAATTTGGTACTTCTTATACCTATCATTACTTTTTTCCTGGGGAAACCAGACTAAATTTTGATATAACATCTAGCGACAGTATTTCTAATTTAAGTCTCGACACTACCTTTAATTTCTCTCCTAATATTAATGCCCACGAAATGTTTTTTTATGTGGAAGATAATATAAGATTTAGCGATAGGTTAAGAGCTAATATAGGTATTCATTTGGGCTATTATTCTTTAGCTAATCTTTCTAGCGAAACCAATGTTGGTTTGTTCGACAAAATTAGCGACAAAACTAACTTGAGTTTCCAACCCCGTATTTCTGCTCGTTATTTATTGAATAAGGATTGGTCTTTTAAGCTTTCTTATGCTGAAATGAACCAGAATATACATTTGCTTTCTAATTCGTCTGTAGGGCTTCCTAGTGATATATGGGTACCTGCTATTGATAGTGTTCCTTCACAATCATCTTCTCAGATTGCAGCTAGCGTAAATACGGTCTTAAAAGACGGAACCTACGAAGTGTCTTTAGAAGGATACTACAAGAAATTAGATAACCTTATTTCGTACAAAGCAGGATATTCTAATCTCCAAAACACCGAGAGCTGGGTTAATGCTGTCGAAACCAATGGTTTAGGTGAGTCATACGGAATGGAGCTTTTCATTCAGAAAAATAAAGGAAAAACAACAGGTTGGATTGGTTACACTCTTTCGTGGTCCAATCGAAAGTTTGAAAATATAAACTTCGGAGAGTGGTATCCTTACAAATACGATAGAAGGCACGATTTTTCTTTTGTTGTTTCTCATGAACTGACCAAAAGCTGGGATGTGTCGGCTACTTGGGTGTACGGAACAGGAAACGCTATCACTTTTCCTCAAGCTGTTTATTTTGATAATCCGGGAAATAATAATATAAATATTTTGGAATCTTACGGAGACAGAAATTCTACTCGTTTGCCTCCAAATCATAGACTCGATGTTGGCTTTAGTCATACCAAAAAGAAGAAAAGATACAATCGTACGGTTTCTTTTGGAGCATATAATGTATATAACAGGAATAATCCATTTTTTGCTTACCTAACTACAGAAGATGATCTTAGAGTTGCCAAGCAAGTTTCTTTATTTCCTATTATTCCATCTATTTCTTATCGTATTCAATTTTAAATTATGAAAAATTCATTTATTATAATTCTGTCTGCTATTATGCTTTACTCTTGTAGTGACTTAGAAACTGTTATTGATTTGGATGTTCCTGTGCTCGACCCAGTATTGGTGCTTAACTCTTCAGTCAGATCTGATTCTGAAATTAAGGTATTTGTCTCTCATTCTTTAGATGCATTCGGAAATATGGTTCCTTCTAATATTGATGATGCGACTGTTTTACTTTTTGAAGACAATCAGTTTGTAGACAGTCTTTATGCTGATTTAAGCGACCCTAATTATTATTCTTTTTATAGTAGTGATGACAGAACAATCGATTCGGTATTGGTTTATTATTACAAGTCCGATGTTATAGCCGATCCTAATAAAAGCTATAGGTTAGAAGCTAGCCATCCTATGTATCCTTCGGTAAATGCTTCTACCACTATTCCTAATGGGGTAGAGATCGAACTTTTACAGTCTTTCAATCCTCAAGAAATTAAGTTTAATTTTAATGATGATCCTTCTAAAGAGAATTTTTACGAATTAAAACTAATGGCTCGATTTACAAAGGAGTTTGAAGGAGAAGTAATTACTTTTACAGAAAGAGTTGAATTTGCCTCTAATGACTTGTCTTTTCCATCAAGTATTCCTTTTGATGGATTTTCATTTTATGGAAGAAAAGTATTTTTTGATGATGCTATTTTTAACGGATCACAAAAGCAAATAAGTATCGAAATCGTAGATGATTTTGATTTATTTGCAGAAGAAAGCGATTCTATTTATTTTCAATTTACGGAATTAAGTAGCGAGGCTTTCAGCTATTATAAATCTAGAAATTCTCAAATAGAGGGTGGGGCAGCTGGCATCTTTGGTGGAGAAGTAACTCCTGTTTTTTCTAATGTAGAAAACGGATTAGGAGCATTTTTTTCAGTCAATTCCCAGAATGTAACAGCAATAAATAATTTATCGGAATAGACTAATTGTTCCCTTTATAGGCTTTTCATCGTTTTTTAGACGAACCACATAAAAATAGGTTCCTTCAACAAGTTCGTTTCCATTTTTGTTTAGTCCTTTAAAAACAAAATCATCGGACTTAGATTCAAATACTTTATTTCCCCATCTATTATAGATCGTTACATCAGAATCCGGATATATAAAAGAAGAATTTACTTTCCATTCGTCGTTTATTCCATCTCCATTCGGAGAAAAGGCATTGTACAAGCAACTATCTGTCAGAACAGGAATAATTATTTCATCGCTTATGGAACAATCGTTATCGTCTGTAATGCTTACAAAGTAAGTGTCAGGACTTAAATTGTTTAACTGACTTGATGTTTCTCCACTACTCCAGTTATAGTTATAAGGAGCAGTACCGCCACTTACATTGGTTTCTATGCTATTAAATTCTTGGTCGTTACAATCTATATTTTTATCTATATTACTTTCAATTGGGTCAATAGTAACGGAATAGCTTTTAGAACAGCCTATTCCGTCTTCAACAATACAATCATAAGTGCCAGGGCATAAGCCCGATGAGAAAATAGAATCGTTTTCACCATCTACAATATCTCCGTTTAGAAACCATTGAAAATAGACAGGGTAATTGGCTTGATCAACTATTATTTGTGAGTTGTCTATATAGGCTTGTAATTCTTCAATTTCAATAAGGATAGAATCCTGACACATTAAAGAATCTTCAATTAGTATTGTGAAGTTTCCGAAACAAATGTCTAGAATAATACAACTATCAATATTCTCAATAATGGTGTTATTGTAGCTAATTTGATAGGGAGCTATTCCGCCATCAACGCATAAGCTTACTTGATTTTCTAGAGAATAAGTTGGGTTAATATTTTGGTAGTCAGCAATAACGTTTATTAAAATAGAGTCGGAACAGTTGGATTCGTCTACCACAGAAAACCAATAAGAATCTGGAGCTAAATTGCTGAAAACAGGAGAGGACTGAGGGTTTCCATTCAAATAATATAAAGTTCCCGCACTCGGGTTGGAATAGGATAATACTACTTGTCCGTTACTAAGGTTCTGGCAATAAATATCGGAATGAAAACTTAAATCTTCTGCTAGTTCAACATTAGTTGGTGTAACCGTAAAATCTTGGCTATAGCTAAAACCTGTGCAGTTGTTGGTTATTGTGATTTTATAAGTGCTAAGGGTATTGTTTACAACAGAAAAAGTTGGTTGAGAAGATAAGACATTACCATTGTCGTCTTGCCATTCAAAAGAGTAGTTTGTTAAGTAAGAGAGGTCGTATTCCAAAGCCTGATTAGAACAAAGCACTGTATCTGTAAGTATAGGTTCTTTATCGAAATAAGTGATAGCTACTTTTTGAAGGTTTTTTGCAGAACCAGTACTTCCTGTGAAACCTAAATAGGATAAACTGTTGCCAGTAAATATTTCGTTTTTTATGTCGTATTGTATATCGATAATGGTGTCTGTGTTGTCTATACCATTGCAATAAAACAATTGTAAAATAGTGTCAATAGCATTCCAACGAATGGTTATTTGTTGGTTAGAATACAGATCGCAATTCTCTACGTCTATGGCATTGCTTCCGAATGGAACAGTTAAAATATCTTGACTAGAATTATGCTCTATACTTCCGTTTTTCATTAAACCTATGTGGTCGAATAATGGATCGTTGATAGTAGGGTAGTCAATAGGGTTATCGGTATATGTGTCGAACTGAATTGCTAAAGAAGGATTTATAGAAATAGTAGGGTCTAAACTTCCGTAACCTAACTCTCCACCAGCATAAGGAGCAGTAGTTTGGTTTGGTCCTCCGTTATGAATAACAAAGGCAATTCCGTCGCCTCCAGTTGCAGTTGTAGTGTCGCAACCAAAGCTTATGTTGGCTACTAATTCGAAACTTTCGTTTAAGTCAATTTGGTTTTGGTACCAAAAAGCACCTTTTAAAGAAGATTGATCTGGTGTAATAATAAAGCCGTTATCAATACCATTTTCTATTGAAGTATTTCCAATTACATTGTATTGAGCGTTGCAATAGTTAAAGAGGAAAATAAAGACTAAAAAAGGATATATAATTCGCATAAATAATCACAAGTTAAGAGGTGACTAATATATAAGAAATTTAGTTTTTAATTTATTCCTCTAGTTTTTTTTTATATTTGGTATCCTTAACAAAATAAGATAATGACAAAATTCTATTCTTTTCTTTTTGCTCTTTTAATGAGCGCAGCCTTACTAGCTCAATCTCCTCCTCAATCTTTTTCTTACCAAACCGTAAT